>JGI24022J15233_10009103_pt1 | contig 11159 bp, 9 predicted proteins | sample Ectturendosymbi2_FD_15233 | JGI IMG/M metagenome (IMG submission 15233)
CCCCCGGTCCCCCCGCCTCCTACACCATCCATTCGTAAGACTTTGCATCCTTAGAGTCTGAGCGCCAACCTCTTGCGCGAGCAGCTGACAGCCAGTTCATTATTTTGTCACAAAGATGTTTCGTATCGGGCCATCAGTGAATGACGCAGTTGCGCGTGTGTGGTATAACGACACGACAAGGACGAGATGATTACAAGCTTGCTTTACCTGCAAGCTTAGGCCCTCTGCAAAAATTTAAAGATGACGTACTTTGAAACGAAAAACTAAAAATGCAGTAAAATAGCGGGGGCGGTCCCTTGTAACTGGGATCCCTGTTGAAAAATAATGGGGTTCCGGACCCCGCGGGACTCTTGTTCTGCTGCAGGTAGTTGTTACTGGTCATTTGATAGTGTGGAATGCACTTGAAAATGATGGATAAAAGCTCTGTCATCTACTTGGAAGGTCTCAACCGTTAAATAAATTTTTATACCCATCTTCAAGCAGTTTGCGCTTTTCTATATGCCTTCGCATACTCTTTTCGAAATTTACTGAAACCAAACGTGTTATCTGCATTACAGCTGCTTACCAGTCAATCAATGTAGAATCTACTAGATTATTATGAGAACTAATAAGTGATCCCAAATCTTGACTTAATCTTAGCTATCCCAACATATAAGGATCCCAGAGTTTGTACTGTTGCAACCTCTCCGGTGGCGTTGCGTTGAATGTGTGATTCACCACGAACGGGATATGGGCGAATAACAATAATATATATACGTGGCGCGAACAAGCAATAACAAAGTGATCATGTCGTGTGAACTCTATTGTTGCTTGCTGCCACAGTGCGAAGCTTTGCGCGTATGCCGCTCGGGCTTTTCCGATCGCAACAGCACTTTCCGAAAGAATTCTCAGGCCTCACAAGGGTTTTTCCAACCGCAATTTCCAATTTCAACTGACTATCTTTCAGAACTTACAACACACCTCTTACCTATACATCAAGAAACCGCCAGACATACTTTGAACATATCATTTTGCAACATTCGGGGGATGTAATGACATTGCTATACCCAACGAAATAGTGAAAATTGAAAAACTAAATATTTACTTGTTGGGCTCCAACGCATGGTCTTTTTCGAATAAAGGTTAGTAAAAATCACAAAAGTACGGAAATTCTGAAACGTAGAATATCACAGACTGCTGCTCGTTCTTAGGTGCAAACAATACTGAAGAGGAATATTACTATACTAAACCGAAAAAGTGCTACCTGCTAAACTGAACAGTGAAACCTGAACTGTAGCGTACTCAACCGAAAAAGGAACTACATTACTACACTAAGCCGAAAAGTGAAAGACATTATCCAATCTGCAATATTGTTAATTTTTAAATCCACTCTTTGCCAATGTTTCTTGAGCGTTCTGCCCAAGATAGGCCATTTTGTGGTTTTAAAGTTTTGCAAATTGTCTAGGTAGGCGCACAGCTATCATTACGAGTGGAAAAGGTTTTCACCCACTGCCAGACAAAAAGACCCCCTTGTAATTCGTCATAACCTACCTGGATCGAACTGCAACCGTACAATTACCAGCTTCGGGAAGCTTCAAGTCTTGAAGACAAGAGTTGCAGAACTTTATTTTTGAAACACGAACGGATTTTACTTTTTATTAACTCAACACGTGATCGCTCACTGGTTTGCTTCACATTTTTTAAACTGTCATTTATGATGAAATAATAATAATCAAACAGACAGCTCCCTGGCAGCCCGCGAAGAAGCAAGAAAGCTTGCTGCAGTCACCATTCGCACTGTGGTCGCTATGGAAACTGAGGACGATTTTGACGCCGTTATCAGTACAACAGAAAGTAAGAAGGAAAACAGCTCCTCTGTCGGTGGTTATGGCGTAATGTAATAGACACACTTGTGATTCCCGATTTGCACAGCTTAGCTTAATTTGCATGCCGTCATGTGATTGCTGATGCCGTATCATGTTTTTGTGATTACAAAACTATATCTAGACGTATTTGACCTCCATATTTCGTGGTTTTGCGTAGCAGGTAGTGGCAATATTAATACTTTGCTTGCCGCACCTTACCTTCACTGCTTCATCCAGAAATGTTCATCGTGAGCGGCCTAGTAAGAGAGTAGTTGTAATTCAGGTCCATAGCTAGAAATTTTTAAGGGTATGGATGAACGCAACTTCTTGCAGAGCATCTTTTAGCTTTCGAATATTTCAAATATTGTATTTTGCATTCCAGGACTTAGTGTAACAACTGTAATGATTAATCTACGGTTTCTGTATATGTTCATTTTAGAAAATATAAGAAGTTTAGTGGAAGAAGATATGATCTATGCAATCTATATAGTTTTGGAGAAGTTGAAAACGTTTGGGAAATAGAGTGAGGATAAATTTTTGATTTAAAATCAAAAATTTATGCACAAGAATCTGATCAGAAGTTTTTCAAGCTAGATAAATTGGTAGTTCCTTGATACATCAAAATATTGATTCGGAAAGCTGGTATGTCTCAAAATCTTCTGCTGCTGCGTGACTCAAAGAAAGGGCTTCATAGGCTACATGCCCTTATTTTTTCAAAATCTACATCAAAGTAAGACAGATGCAGCGCGACAAAACCTACGAACCCGTTGATGTTCAAGGTTGGCCACAAGATTTCGTTACGGATAACATAACATAGACGGTTACATAGACGGTCATAGACGGATAACATAGACGGTTACATAGACGGTCATAGACGGATAACATAGACGGTCTTAGTCCGGGATTCTGTAGAGTGACGTCGTCAAGCAATTTAACACAGTTTTTCATTTTTACTTTTGTTTTACTTTTTCCTGGTACCATTCAACACTCAGTACAACCCGTGTCTACTGCATATTTCCGTCGCTTTCATTCAACTGCGAATCCGTTGCATGACCTGTGAACAGTGTTGCATGATATCATTCAAAAAGCACCGCCACGTTCTTGTATTTCCCCTTACGATGAGAGAGGCGCGTACATTTGCTGGTTTGATTGACATTTCGCCGTACTCTGCTGCAGCCAAAGTTCTCTGTCATTTCAAAGCGTGATTATCGATCTGCAGTCGATTTGTCCCCATGCTGACGCTTTGAGCGAGACTTCTCTAATTCTTTTAATGAGATGACGAAGCGACGTTTGTGGCATGCTTTTGAAACATGTCGAACGCGGCCAAATCTTCTTTAAAATTGTCATAAAACGCACTTGTGCGGTGGTTTAGGAATACATAACTTTATATGTGATACAAACATTTCTTTCGTTACTCTCAAAACTCCTCAACATTTGCCATGCTCGGAACTACTTACGATTGAAACTTTCAGGACAAGAACCTTATTTGTAAAGAGCAGGATGATAATTTTTCAAGTTGGTTTGGCTTAAAACGACACCTAAAAAGATCCGAGCTGACATGTAGCGAGTCATGTGACGGTTTTGGAACGTTTTCTACCGCTGCATTGGATCGGCACAAAAGTAAAAACAACGTTGGTTTTGAAGTAGCACCGAAAGGGTCCACGAGGAAAGAACTATACTAAATTTCGTTCACGAACACCGCCCTATGCTGCTACTGCCGCCATGAAACTTGACTTTAACTTTCTTATTTGCGGTCTGTGTTTGTGCTCAACATTCATTTCTTGTGCCGGGTATGCATGACGTTGCTTGTATTAGTCTATCGGAAAAATCAGTTTGAATCAAAAGATATTGAAAAGAAACAAATCAATTAAGCTGTCGGCTAATCGCTTGCAGTGCTGTGATTCCTGAATGCGCGGCTTTGCCTTTTTAGTAGCTTGAGCGTTAGAGGTTCACAAATTTCGTTGTTTCTTCATTCTGCATGCTAGCTCGTGCTGGCATTTAGTTTCGCTTTTGGTATTTTGTAACTGAGCTTTGTGTTAGAGTTGTAGAAAAAAAATAGTGTTTGAAATAGTGTCTTTTGTGTTTTGTAACAACTGCCTTTATTTGACGTTGATGTTTTGTAACAGCTGCCTTTATTGTTTTGTAACAACTACCTTGATTTGACGTTGATTCGAAATTAATGCTTTCTTTCATTAGTGAATCAAAACAGAAGGGTCATGTTATTGACACCAACACCCTGATGTTCATAACTTTTGTCGGACTGTTCAGACGCAGCTCAAAACTCACTAGAGTCAATGACGACAAGTATTGTTCATTCAACAACCACCACCGCACCGAAAAAACACGAAGTCAACAATGACGTTGCGAAGAAAGGTCCTCCCGTCTCCGAAGACGACAAGCTTGAACTCGATCGACTTTTCTTTGAAAATACGTTGGCTCGCCAGCAAGCGTACAAAAACAACCACAAACTGGAGGAAGAACTTTTTCCCTCGGAGGAAATCACAGATGTGAAAACAGAAAAAGTCGTGGAGACACCTGACCTTCGCATTGAGTTGTACGAAAACAACACAGGTGAAACGATTGACAAATAATTATTTTATTGCTTTTAATGGACGATTTGAGGAATTTGCCATAACCCATTTCAAGATGTTACTTTGCAAGTGTGATTTATGTGACGTTTTCATTATACTGTCTCAGAGGACTTTCAGCAAGAACGCGTGGAAATATTCGTCGTGCCGCAGAAAAGTATTGATCCTTTAGAGAAGGCTGACGAGGAAAAGAGTGCCAATTCAATCTCAACACCGGCAAGTGAGTATAGCGACTGCCGGCAAAAATTGCACAGGACGTTTGATGCTTGCCAAAATTACTTGGGTTCAAACTAAAGGTCAAAAAATAACTATACTGACAGAATTACTGCATGGAGCGCAAGCCTCAAAAATCCTGATGGACTGACCTTAATTTTACTGTAAAGTATTTAGACCAAGTGACGGCTGTATTGATTTCTAGCTACAACAAGGACACAATTTAGTTTGCGACTTGCAGCCTGCAACTGCCACCCGTTCAGTGTAAAAAATGGCAGAGAGTAATTGTTTACTCGTTTGCTTGGCATTTAGAAGTGTTAGTAACATCACTGCCTCAAATAGGTTAAGTGCGTACAGACCAACGTGAAACTACGACCTTTGAATACTCAAGTCAAGTAGCACCAAAATGCGCGTCCGACAACATTGGGTATGCAAGTCTTATGGCATGGGCTGCACCCATTCGAAAAAGAAGCACGGTAGACTTTGACCAAGGACCAAGTGACACGATAATATAACAGGTCTGTTTGCTCGCGGCGTAGTGTTGAACCAGGAGTGCTATTAGCGGATGACCTGGGTCAATTTAGAACAAATGCCCCTGCCCACACCAAACGACCACGGCTACCCTTTGAAGTGAGGTCTCTTGTAATAGCGCCCCCTTCTGCTTTCAAGAATATATCACATGTCAGTAGGGGCGGTTTTTGTAAAACACTGAAACACTGAAAAAAATCAGAAACCTGTAAAAACATGATGACACTGGCATTGTTTGGAATACGCTGGTTCGGCCACAAAACAGAAGGCCATTTTATGCTCTTCTGTTTCATTGCAGAGAAAATGCTGTCCACCGCGAGTGAATTATATTCACTTTGTTTCATCTGCAGGAAGAGCAACTACTGGTATAATTAAGACAGGGTCAAAAAACTTTCAAAATGTGATAATGCATTAGATCCCCCACTGACAGCTAGAATTAATAGAAGGCTCTGTGAACACAAGGTGTCGCCTTTCATACGATTCGATCACGTGTCACGTGACACTTTGTAGTGTCTATTAAAGTATTAAACAATAGATCACATGACTATCGTTTCCCGTATCAATTCTCCATAAATTGCTGACGAAAGCTTCCGCGCGTGATCAAAGCTGCGGCCTCTGCACCCCCCTAACGAAACGCAGTTGTAAACAGCAATGAAAATGGAACCGTCTTATGTCCCACCCCTATTGTATTATTGCTTACAGCTTAAAAGGATTATTTTGCTTGCATACAGCGGAATAATCACGAGTTATGAACAGCCAATTCGTAATATGCAAAGGTACATCCACTATACAAGTAACACTGCCTGCTCTGCAGCCGATAATTTAACTTTAATTTGTTCGAGGTTTTGGTAGAAACCATGTATCTGCAGCGGCCAAGCGGGTCGTAACTGCTATAACTGTTCGGTAAATATTTGCCCACCGATGTAATGTAACTGTTGTTTTTCAGTGATTGGCCTACTGACTGCATTCGCCACTCTTTGTCTGGTCTCCATTGGTGTTGTTTTTTACGCGAGGTAAGCCACGGGCATAAAGAACGTAACAATTCTTGTCGCAATATGTGATATCGATCAGGTTCTCGGAAACCTGATAAAAGCTAGGGAATTAGGTATTTCTTGTAAATGAATGAACCGTGTTTGTGGCTCTCTTGTTTCGTACTAACGCCGATCGTAGCAACGTACATGTAACAGAAAGGAAGATTGCGCTCTGTTTAGATTTCCAAAATGACTTAAATGCGGTTTTTGGCGCATTACAGTGACAGCTATGTTCGCAGTTTCCATTTTCTACGTGAGATGTTGTTTTCATTTTGATAGCAATTTTTTTTAATTCTGAAGATGAATATGACTTGCTGAACTCTTTTCATGGCGTTGAAGCTCCTCGTAAGTTGAAAAACAGATTGATTCCAAAAGCTATTTACCATCAACACAAATTTATTTCAAACACCTTTTTACAAAAGTTAAACGAAATGAGCACTAATATTCGTAGTGACACGTAAGTTGGAATGATCGTTGCGGGTTATCAGAGCAATCTGTGGATGCAGAACAATCAATTTTCTGCGTGAAAGTTGGAAACAAAGAGCTTTCCTAATTTGGTTTTATGTATGGCGAGCAGCCGTAGCCGCTGACGGATGAAATGGCCTTCCATGATTTGTTGAGCAAAACTTGCATACAGTATTTGTTGTACATCAATTGTTTAACTTAAATTAAAGATGTGATTGAAATTGTTAATATCATGTTAGGGTATTGAACCTCAATACCCTGCTAATGTTTTGAACCTGAAAAAATGCTATAGCTAGTAGCTACCAGTTACGTGTTGCCTAAGAGGCTAAGAGTTGGTCAACAATTTTGAGTTGTTGAACAGGCATGATGAGGTTTTGGGAAAACTGTCAATTTCATGGAAAAGTGATCTCGATTACTGAGTGAAGTTCGTTAGTTATTAAGCCAAAATATGTTCGACAAGTGTATGATAAATTGCGTAAAAAATTTCGCGTTCACGCACGTTTTGCTTTCGTCGACGCCTATGCTGTGAAAACATTTGTGTACACCGACGTGTTCAATAATCCAGAAAATTTCAACTTGTTGATTTTAAATTTTTGTATTATCGAAACTCACGCTTCAAGCTGACATAGTTTTTTCAACTGACATAAAATTTTTTACAGTGACATGTGATCTTTTTGTTTCAGGACGGTTCGGCACAGGCGCAGTTACCAAAGCGGCAAGTCGGAAAAGTTGCCTGCGTCAATGGTTCTCCCCCACAAGGAAACTAAAAACTATAGATGGAAAGCCAGGACTAATGTGTAGAAAAACTTGCAAATGCATTAGCCTTGGCTTGCACGTGTTGCATTCGCACATTTCAAAGGTGTCTCCGCTGGTAACATGACTCATCGACGTGGATGAAATAAGGTTTTAGTGTTTGCAGATTGACTTTACCAAAAATCTCATTTCATTGCGTTGTTCTCGCGAAAACCCCAGCACGACAGTTGGGTGTCTCGGAATTGACATCACTGTACGTTCTTTGTCACTACGTTACTGTAACAACAGCATTTTATTTATTAATGTGTAATTCTTTTTTTGGAGGAAACCATTTTTGGAGGATTCGCGCTTGTATAATGTTGAATAGTGTTTAAAAGCGAACCCGGGATAATCCGAGCACCGGACGTTCTCCAAAGCTCGTCATCAATCTCCGAAAATATGGGGAAGATGACTGCTGCATCGAAAGGCGTTGTTTTTCCCTGTTGCTTTAACTTTTGCATCTGTGGCAAAAACGCTGGACCCACGGTTAAGTGCACACTCAAAGGGCAATTCAACCATTGTAGTGTCGGCTGCTATCCTTCAAAATGAGGCTACAATTCCAAAGTAGTTCAGGAAAGTCGCTTTATTTTGAAAGAAATCTGTTATCCAGATCAACATTCTATTACAGTGAAAATGTATCCACAACCTAGGTACTACCCAATCGCATGTAAACTTGGGTGTCGGAAGGATTTTCTTCAGGGAGGGGCAGTAGTGGATTTTTCCAGGGGTAGCCAAAACGATTTTTCCACTGTGGGCCAAAAGTGGTGGAATTTCATTTCACCCACTCGAAACTAAAAAAACATGTTTTTGCTATAAATATAATAGGAAAATGTCACATTTCAAAATCCAGTGGGGCTTTCTCACCCCCAGCCCTCTTTCCGACGCCCATGCATGTAAGATAGTTCAGCAAACCGTTGATGAACGGGCATACAAGTACAACAGAACGGAGCTGAATCATGCGACACAGCTAATGAAAGCTGTTTAGCAACAAACGTCGATGCACCGACATTATGTAAGTTTTCTTCTATGAAAGTTTGAGTTTCGTTAAACCTAGTTGCAAACCTTGACTAAGTTTATGTACATCCCATTTTGCACCGGAAATTATATTGAATGAGGCGTTTATTATTTGAATGTAACTGTAACTCACAGCTGTTCCCACATAGACGTGTAGCAACCAGTAGCGTACGCTAATTTCTGCACAAACCAGTATCTCAAATTTTATCAAGTGTTTTGGACGGTCAAAGCGATTACTAGGCCTAAAGCAAAATACAGCCTACGTCTGAAAACCCAAGGCAAAAAGCATACGCTGATGTCTCAATATCACCATTAAAACAACCGACCATCTGTGTTGGTTGCAAGCACCTGCGTAGAAAAGGTCAGTGGTGCTATCTTGCACTGTTGAAAGAAAATCCATGACCTCGAAACACAAAGGCACAAATGTGGCTGCGCGCTTGCTGAGTCTTCTCTTTACGCTCTGCGGTTTTTCCGTCTGTTGCTGATTTTTTGTATCGCTTTCATTGGCCTTTGTTTCGTTAATTTTCGACTTCTTCATGTTGTGAAACACGTTCATTGTTATTTTTTGTACTTTTCTGGCGTTTCGCTGGCAAGCTGGTGACGTAGAAACTAAAGTTTCGGATTAGGAGCAGAGCTTTGAAAAATAGCAACCATCATAGAGTACTCCCGGGTCGCGGTAAATTGTCAAGCTTTTACCGTTCCGAGGTTACAAAAAAGTTAGTTGACACTGGACTAAACCACCGACCGCATGTTGCTACACCAGAAGATTCCGCTCCATCTCCAACACTCGCACGGGCGTCCGCAGAGGGGCAAAACGGGCCTTTCTCCCTGGAAATTAGGACTAAGAACCAAACATTTCTAGAAAACCTGGAGTCAGCAGTTTCATTTCGATTAGTTGATTTTCGCTTAGTTGATTCAGTCAATTCTTGGAATGGCAGTTTATTTGCCGTTATGACACCCGCACTGCACATGAGCCAGATTCACTCTTCTGGTGTCGTGCATGTTGTGATGAGCTTGCAGTTCACCTTCACTCCTGTCTGCTTATTTGCCTGCAGAGGCAAGTACAGGGTTCCCACAGATGTTGACTACAAATTACCTAAAAGTGATTTTAATATACCCAAAATTTCACAGGAATTCCCTAGATTTTGCACTAAGCACTATATTGCCTTAATCTCTTTTCAGTAGTTTTTCAATAGCCTTTCACAGTTTTAGCAAGCAGCATAGCAGCATGTTATATTTGCACATTTTCTGATGAAAGTATAACTTAGGAGTAACAAAGTATTTTACCAGGGAATCGATTTCATGTCAAGCACGCATTTTAATCCTGTAATTATAAACAAAATTTACAGGTGAAATGATGAAAGCTAAAGAAATGTGCTGAACTTTGCACTGCACCTTACAGATAATTTATAATTTTATTGCTGAAAACCTTGAAAGCAAAAATATGTATATTTTCTCTTTCAAAACATTTATGTTCTTCATAGATCATCTTTTACTTCAGTAAAAGTTATGCATATACAGTATTTGATATTTGAATTATAGAAAAGGTCGCACAACCAAACTTTGCCATGGGCGCAATTTTGCATAGATACGCCATTGTTAGAAAAACATTGTTTGCAAATTATGAGATAGGTTTGTTACTGAATTTGTCTAAAACAATGATCATATTAAACTACGTTTACCAATACATACCAACACCTACAGTTCATACCACAATAAAATATAAATTTTCTAAAACTGAAGTACTATTAAGCTGTACCTTTTATTCAAACATGATCAGGGGCTACTTTCACGCACCGTTTACTGATGGTAATAATGTACAGGTAGCGCTTTTGTTTTCTAAATAGGAAAAATATAATTTTGATAAAATTGTGCACTAGCCTAGATCCATTAATTGTCTGGGATTGACAGTAAATCACAACTTGATTTTCACATCAGGTGGAAGCGCGTGGCCACAAATATTCAATTTTATCCCAAAAATACAATTTCCCCAAAAAATCCCTAGAATTCTCAAATCCCCCGATTTTCCCCAAAGGTTATTGAAATTCCCAACCTTGGGACAAATTCCCCAAAAGTGGCAACCCTGGGCAAGTAGCAAAACTTGCGAACAGATTGCTCTACTGTTGGTCTTTATCGCGTAACAATAAGATGGCAACGAATCTTCAAGTGTTCACTGTCCACTTCGAGTTGTGGTGTAGGCGTTTAGCCGCATGTGACTGTTAGTAATAAGTAGTATTGGACGCAGACATCTTTGGCAGGTAATGCAGCGAGACAGTGATTGCGGTAAGCCGCGCAGTTTTATACTGTGTGAAAGCATGTATGAGCGAAAAAGAAACATTGCTGTCTCGACGAAGCACAATTGTTGGCATTTTTATGGTGTAGAAAGGGTAAAGCGTTTTGTGAACGTCCATTTGCACTGCATTTGCCTCGTCAGCAACCTGAAATGAAAAAACGAAATGCGGACGTTGCCCCACCAGGAAGAATTTCTACGGAACGCCCATGAATACTCCCACTTTATGTCCCAACGCTCTCACTCCATGCACGTAACAGTGCTTCCATGGGAAGAATCGAACAATCACAGTGCCCAGAAAGCAAGTGGTGTCACCAGTAGGCCATACATCTGGTGATTTCGCGGCCCGGTACCAATCGATCGGCGGGCCGGGGACCACTGGTGTAGTCCACAG
>JGI24022J15233_10009106_pt1 | contig 11156 bp, 6 predicted proteins | sample Ectturendosymbi2_FD_15233 | JGI IMG/M metagenome (IMG submission 15233)
GTAGTAGAGTGAGCATGGCATGTGAGCTCTATTGCTGCTGGTTGCTTTCCTGTTAGTTAAATGCCCCGAATAACCATAATTCGCTGCTGCTTGCTTTCCTGTCAGTTAAATGCCCCGAATAACCATAATTCGCTTGTGCTTACCTCAGTAAGTTCAAGGCGATTCAGACGACTGAAACAGCAGACACACGTGATTCGCAATGCGATTGGAGACTAAAGACATCCCACTACATTATACGAGAGCCTAATGGAGTGGTCATTATTTTTTTAACACCTACATATCCCTTAGTCAACAAACTTCGTCAATCTGGATAACCCTTTTCAATAGTTTAATAACAAAAAAATGTAAAAATAAAACAGAGCTGGTAAAGAAATATTCACTAGAGCAGTGAGGGCAAAGATTGCATTAGTCAGCACCAATCTTTCTCGTCCTGTGAGTACAAAGTTGCTAGATTGCTAGAACGGATTTAATGACGGAGTGTTAATACACTGTTGAATACCTCCAACATCTAATCTCAATTCTCACTGGGAGTATTGAGGTAATACTTTAAGAAACCCTGGTCTAATGCGACCATTATTAGTGAGCGCAACGAAAACTAGCAAAAGCAACTGGCAACAATTGTTTATTTCTGTAGACATAGACAGTTTGCCAAACGTTTTCATTGTAATTTTTGTGTTAGTAACTTCTTTTCAGTGTGAGCTGATTTCTACACAATTTTTTAAATGTTTACCTTTTAATATCAAGAAGGTTTGAGAGACAAGCTCGTAATATCGCAACGTGCTCAGGACAAACGCTATTGCAGTTTGTAGACTCACGGGTTTCGTAACTTTATGCCGCTTTCATTAAATTTTTGGGACAGAAAATTGTTTTGCACGGCAAAAAACTACCAGAAAACATAATGATCATATTACATATGTGTAAATCGCTCAGATTTAAATTACTATTAGTAATTTTTTCGTTTGTTCAGCCAATGCTGCTTACCTCGAAGAGGAGTGCAGGGTGACGTATGAGAACATTCTGTCGCTCCATGATCAATGCTGGCCACTGTCAGTGAAAGTAACATAAGAATGTTTGTTTTCATATCTGCTAATCTGTTTTATCACTTACTCGCAATTGACCTGCAAGCCAATAAACACAATTTTAAATCATCTTATGGAATATGAATATCTATGCTAACATTTCAGACCCCATCAGGCAACTATTCGTAGAAAGATAAGTATGGCTCAAAGTTGTCAGTTGTTTCTATACCAGAGGAAAATGTCTTCATAAAAAGAGTTTTTAATTTCAAGGGAATATTTCGATGTTAAGATCTTTTGTTTTTTTTTCAAATGAAATCAGTAAAAAAAGAACATGAACCAGATTTGACTTCGACTGCAAAGAAAAATCGCCTTCTTGCAATTTTTGTTTGTTTGCAGCAAAATAGCGAGAAGGGACCTTCGGAAATGTATAGCACGTTGCTCCTTGAAATCCGAGTTCTTAAATACATAATGTCTCATTCGCTTTCCATGCACCATAGCTTCATTAGTAATCTGTTGCAAACAATCGGCAATGAAAAAGTCGGTCTTCATTTCCAATCCAAATGAAATCGGAACTTTACATATATTTTGCAATAGTGACAGTCAGATAGCACTGGCGTTTATGATCGCTTGGCTGTAGTGTTTCCGCCACACGCATTCTTTCTTGCTTATAAAGCTTTTTCCTGCAGTTCCTCTCAATGTGTTTATTACATTTACCAGGGATTTCGTCTGCATTTGCTTAACTAAGTCCTCACACAATCGTCCTTTGCAAAACCAACAGGTCTCACTAATTCCAGCCTTAATAAAACAATTCTAAAGCCGTTTCCTTACAAATTCCTACCCAACTCTAAAGATGTGCAAAAATTTGAAGATTTTCGAAACAAAGTTTAGTAGGTGGTACAACGATGAAAACCGAAAATTGGCACAAGTAAGTGAATTGCACGCAAATCATACTGAACATCACAGTCGCTACTTCCGCTTCTCGCATCGTGAAAATGCGAAGCGCTCATCACGTTATAGCCAAACTTTATAAGCGTTTGCCAATGTCACACTTCAACGCACAAGGCGTATTGCTGGTGCAATTGCGTAACACCCACGAGCACAGACGTTGGCTGTGCAATGTGACAGGAGGTTATCACAACAACAAACGAAAGAGCGCTGAAAAAAGTAATATTGACAACCTTTTAAAGATTATTGCTCAATCTTACTCATACCTCATGTGTGTAAACGCTTTGTACAACCATTGGCACTAAAAAACTGCGCTACGATTTGTAGCTATTAGGAGTTTCTTTTCCTCGGCCATACCGTTTACAGTAACTTGCAATGCTGGCATTTGCAAGTATTAGTAAATTAAGTGCATGTGTTTTTTAGCTTTACTACCTGACCTGCAAGTGGAACTTCACGCAAGAAACAAATTGAACGTTTGGATTCATAGTACTGATTTATGAACTATATCCTGCCTCATCCAACAACCATACATTATTAAGAAAAGGCTGCAGAGAAGAATCAAACAAAATCCCTTTTTTACTTTGCAAAATTGTATATAAAGCAAGTGGTTTCACCGCTCTTGTCACCGGAACTGTAATGGTCCAGTTGCAAACCGACCGCTACACGATTTCATTTTTACATGTAGTTATTTACTTTTGAACACTTTGTTTCAGTGCAGTTTGTAGAAACTGCAATTGTTAGCTAAATTTGTAAAACTGCAATTGTTAGCTTACTTTGTCCTTTGTATTGTTGTTCTTTTCTGATTATTTTGTTGATGTCGATGCTCTATACAGATAGAGTACCACATCTGCCGGCCGTAGGGCTAAGCAAACATCATCTAACTTACAATGGATCATCGCAAAAGCAGTGAACCATGACTGATCAGTGAATAATGAAAATAGTAGGCTATTGATAGTAACAACTGCAGCATGATTAGAAACAGACATTTCCATAACAAGATTGCGCAACTATCTAATAAATCCTGAGACTGATAAACAATCTTGACCTTATTGAGTTCATTGATCACACAAATCCTATAAAAAAATTTTTATAGGTGAACGATTTCACCTAACTCTATATACCCATCCTCCGTCCAGAGATGTGCAAGCGATTGCTCATGGATGATACGCTGCAGCTGAAGAGCTAAAATCAGGTCAGTGAAAACAAGCCAACTCAAAGCCTAAATCTGTGTTACGTTGATGTTTGTTATGTATTTGATTTAACATTTGCGCTTCGGTACTATTGTTTTACTTCTTTATTGTTGCTGTATTTTCGGCGTTTTGCATATATTTCCAGGAAGTCGTGCATGCAGAGATTGCGTATGGCATATAATTTTAGGTGCAAAGCTCTATACAACCTGCCCTAGAGAGCGAGTGTTAATAGTCATCAGCTTCAATGTAACATTCCTACCCTTGTGGCCTTATTACGAAAAAATCTGTACCTGTTTCTCGAAAGATGCAGAAAGTCTAACAACAATCTGATGTTTATGTCCTTATTCTTTGAACACTACAATCGCATTTTACTTTGTGACTGAGTGCTCGAACGTTGATGTTTCTTCGTTTGAGGCGGGTCATCCATAACGCATTCGTTCTTTACGACTTCAAGTGTTACTGGTTAGTGAACAGTAGTGGTAAGAATGTGTCTGCATCCCTGTGGTTCTGCCTCCAATGCCTTTGTAACGTTGTAACGTTTTGCTTTGTCTTTTTTTGTTTTTATCAACCTGCGATGTGCAGACAATGTGTGCTTGTACTATGGACTTCGTGTCGGACTACAAATCAAATTCATATTTTATTTGTTTGCCTTCGGTACTTACATTCTAAACTCAAGATTAAAATAATTGAATCAAAACAAGCTGCGGCAAGTACAAACTGGAGAATACGCCGTTCAAATAAATGCATTCATCAAAACTGAAAATCTATGACGCTAAGTACAGAGTAATAGAACCACAGCTACGGAATCATCGCTACGAGCAGCACAGCGATGACTGAACGCAAAGTGGCCGTAGAATTCGTAATGGGAAAGGCGGTCATGCATGAGGTGGTTAAGTTGACAGAACTATTTCCAGTGAGACCTTCAAATGGTAAACGTTGGAAAGGGTGGCACAAAATTTGGGAGATTAAAAAATGTGCCAATATTTGCACTTCCTGATTGTATGCAATTCAACAAAATCTTTGAATGGATTCTGTGATTAATTGTAGTTACTATAAAACCCAAATATCGAAATGATTGTAGGCCTAAATATAACTGCGCAGGTAGTTCTAATACCGATTACATTCTCTCCAAAAGGCATTTGAAATCGTTATGCGTGATTTTATAAGGTATTCCGTTTACATCTATACCCTATCGTAGCCACTTTCCTAAAATCAATGCTCTTTAAATCGAACATGTAATCCGGTTTAGTTAATTACTTTATTGGGACTGCATTTTATATTGTACTATAGGTTAATGACACCTATCTTTTATATTGTACTATAGGTTAATGACACCTATCTTATGATAACGTTTCTCATTGAACACTTCGCCATTTGTAGCATAGGGTAAATACGAACTTGCGAGGCAACCGGGTATGTTTTAGACTGATCACATTTATGCTCCACATTTATGCTCAAGTCTTTTGAACAATAGCTCGCTGTAAGAATCAACAGTACAAATACAAATCACAGCTACTTGTCAGACAAGCTGATCTGAAGCAAAATCATATTGCGAACGCTCTGGCGGAAATGCGTGAAACATTGCGTGAAAAACATTATAAATCATATCGTTGAATTTTCTTACAATGGCCTTTATGTTTAAGGCACAGAAGAGTAGCGACTGTTGATGCAATGATCAGAAGGAGACCGGATCCAACGGCAGTGATCAGGAACGATCCTAGTAAAAATGTTGGAAGATTTTGTAAAAAACTTCAAACGGAAGTTGTGCAAGTCATAGCTTTAAGTCATACCTATAAGCTATGTATACCTGATGAGGTCTCGACCGAAGGTGTGCCCAATCCAACTTTGCGCATCGTTACTGGCTGATCAGCACCCAAGTAAGTCACGTGTTCTGTGGCTCCATCCCTCTCGACAAGGTAAATAGGACCAAACACTACAGGACGGATGTAGTCGTGTTTCGAATCTCTTCTTTGTCTGTACGGCTCCGTGCATCGCGTGGCAGTTCTTTCGTTTCCACACACCTTGGAAGAAGAAATGGGTTGATTGAATGAGGGTAAGGCAGAAAAGTTCCAAACAAGCCCCACCTTTTCAATCGTTCCTGTGTGACAAACGCGCAAATTGGCGTGGATGTAGATTTTTGCACACTGAGCGCTTCGTGGCAAACGGAATGATAGACAAATGTGGTGGGCTCGGCTGACCGAAGGCTGACCGTAAACAGCTTGCAGTAATAACCCACTGGGAGTGGGGCAACTGAAAAACAAAACAAGATTAACATGGTGCCAGGAAACTTACGAACTTTAAACACTACCACCTGTTTTGGAACAGTGTTATGGTTGTAGAGGAAGCAGTTGATGCTGGTGAACAGGAGATTGAAGCTGATTGCAAAACAGCTGCGTTCGAACTTAATAGCTGTTAAAATTAAATACGTTTACGTTTTACTCCCGAAATACATGTTGTAGTGAAGAAATACTTGTAGTGAAAAGAGACGTTTGCAGTAGTGCAAATCAAGGTTATTTCTTACCGACGAAGTGAAAACATCAATCCCAACATGCAGGTACTGCCCCACGGTGTAAACAGCAGCACCGGTTAGTTTGTAACTGTCTGGACAAGCTTCGGAGCAGGTAGAGACTTTGCATAGGGTTATTTCCGCGTTGTGCTGAGAAACACTGGTGACTGTAGGACGAGGTAGTTGAACACTGGAATAATTCGCTATAAATTGGTTTGTTGTAAAAACAAACTGTACTGGATGGGACTGGTTTTTACCTGGGTTCAATTGATGTTGAGACGTTAAGTTTCGATCTGTAGGTACACTGAATCGATACAACGCCAACAGGTGAATCATACAGGTCGAAGCTAAATAGCTTGTTTATCCAAACTTTGTTTTTCACGACCAAGTCGCCTTCCCTCGATGAGGTCAACTCCATACCGCATTTACTCCACGGTTGACCGATGCTGATGACGAAGTGTCTGTCGTTCGGAGTTGCTGTTAAATACGAGGGCTGTATTATGACAATGAGGCCTCCTTAAGTTACGGAATGCAATCAATTTACTGAAGTCCACTGACCTCTGCAAGCCTTGTTGAAACTAGCCGAGTTGTTCAGCGATGGGGAGATATAAATGTAACTGTTTTTCACACCTCCGTCAAACTCATCGTAGAAACGCTTCGAAATCGTTATTACCATTGCATCATTGCGGCAAGAAACGGTGGGAACAGCTGAAAATGCAAGACGCCAGTGAGTGTAAATATTCAAAATGGTGATATTTCAAACTGCACAATAGCTTACGGATGGAGCAGTTTCTTCCAATATAACCTCCTTCGCTGACGCACTGGTAGCCGTTGCTGTGCCGGCAGGATAAGACACAGCGGCAGTCACCTAAGCAGGGATCGGTGAAACAAGGACTTGTTGATTTACCACACCTGACACCAGTCCATCCTTCGTTGCAGTAGCATCTAAAATGTGTAAGTGAAATTTACATCTAATAAGGTGAGTGAAAACAAAACTAGTGTGGTTACGTGGTTTCATGCAGTCAGATTGTATTAGTCCTTACTCTTCACTACAGTCGGATTTTGCTCAGTGACAAACATTGCAGTGTCTGTTTGATGGAGTGTCATGTCACAAGGGAATTCATAATTTACCTGGACCCGACCAGTTTAGGAAGTGAACCTTTCTCGCAACTGTGTTGCAACAAATGTTGTCTTAGCTAACATTCGTATTCGTGTTAAGAACGTGTCTGTAACCCTATGATTCTGTCTTCATCGCAGTTGCAAAAATTTCTGTAACTCCTGATTCCGCCGGCCCCAATGCCTTGTAAAAAGTTTACAGAGTGTATGTGTTTATGCTGTGTACTTCGTGTGGTTGGTCATAACATACATTACCAACCCAGTCTTGTTTAAAAAATGCATAGGTTACTTACTTCCCGTGCACACATTGACCGTTTAAGCAGACGACATTATCGCAGCTGTGGAGGTCAATCTCGCAACGATCACCGGCATAATCACTCGGACAAACACACCTGAAAATTTCAGTACAGCAAAACGTAGTTTTAAAACAAAAAGGTTAAAAATAGTAAATAGGGCTTGCACCTGTAGTTGACGCAGCTTCCCCCGTTCATGCATTGCAACCCACCGCAAGTGAGTTTATTCTCGCAACGATCACCCGTAAACTCGACGGGACAGATGCAGCCGGACAAAAAACATAACATGCATAAGCAACAGAGACACTGGAGGTTCAAGTTATGTTTCGATTTTCCGTGTCTGGTAAGAATTTCATATTTTTAAGTCAGCACTTTCCGAACTGAAACACTCGGCCCATTTACAAAAGATCATACGCAAGAATGGAACGAATCTACAAGCTTCATTTTACCAAATGCCCTTCAATACACACGGTAACCAATGTCTCGCCCCCCTAAACATTGTTTCCACCCAATGGCTACGGGCTGGTGACGTGTGTACACACTACTCGAGCTTCGTTCAGGAATCAAACGTACGTACCAAACGTACAGACGGTAAATTCGGTTAAGAGCAGCACCTACTTTTAGACAGCTGCTTCTCCATGCATAATTTAACAATCATACGAAAATAATTGACGTAGTGACCACCAGTTCGCCAGTTACGCAATAGCAAAAACCAAACTATCAAGGACCGGTTCCGGTGTAGACTACTGTACTACGTTTTTGAATCGAGACAAGATAAGCTGCAGCCAGATCTCGCAAAAGGGATACGCAAGAACATTCGTGGGAGCGATTTCATGCAGCTGTATGTAAAAATCCACGGAAAGAAGCACTACGCATACAAAAATATACCAAGGGTTAAGCATTTTAGTAAATTTTGAAAGTAGAAAAATATTTTGGGGCCTCAGTGCATTATGCACGAATAAACTGCCGAAACATAAAGTCTTATTAGGCACTATTAACCCAGACATGCAACTTCAGCTAATCCTGCAGCACCGAAAATCATGTAATTAATGGCTTGAATGAAAAGGTAAACAACCCGATGAAATCATACAATAAAACCGGTCGGATATGTAAACTCCACCGTTCTGGGAGTGGACGTCACAGCATGGAATGTGAAACCAACAAACATCACCATGAAACAACGCGCACATTTGGACCAAACACTTGAAGAGAAATTAAGCAAAATGAAGCGAAAGAAGCAAACAAATGCCACAACACTCACCGCCCATTGAAGCAGAGTCCACCATTTTGACAGGGCCCAGAACACCGACCGGGAATGAAGCAGTGGTAGACGCCTCTGTATATGGAAATATCGGTTGCAGTTTGAGGCAATGCAGTCAAGCTTCCTCAAACGCGATCAACTCACAAATGCTTTGTGCAATGCTGGCCCTTCTCTTCGCACAATGCTTTGATCTCCGGCTTGCAAGTCATTGATCCTGTCGCTTGTCTTTCAGTGATCAGCATCTGATCGTCATCATCATTGGTGGAGTTGATGCGTTCGACAGTGGAAATGGGACGGGAAGGTTGATCGACTACATAAATTTGAACAAACTGGTCGTTTCCAGCGCGAAAAAACGGTCCAGAATTACATAAGGCAATACCCACCTTCAGAAATATCACTGGAAGCCACAACGTATCGGAATGTCAAAATGAAGCTTCTGAAAATGTTAACATTTTGTTAAGATTAACTTCGGGCATGCCTTACGACTTCAGCTAACATTAACTAAAAGTTACAACTCACAAAACGTGCCAATGCTTCATCCTTAATACACCGAGAAATGAGATGCAAAGAAAACAATGAATACAACCAAACGAAACACCAACTGACTGAAACGCACTGTAATCCTGATCGCTCATATACAGTAGACGAGAGAACAAACATTCCAGGGTGGAATTCTTGCTAGCGGCATAACTGCGTCCTTCCCAAAGCGCTGATTGACTCAAAAGCGAACTGGCCTGTGCGGTTCTGCATCACTGACTCGTTGCCTCATCAAGTATCACCAATGCATCTGCTGTTACATCCAACATGAGTTTGAACAGTTTATGCGTACACAACGCTAACAATCAATACACGTTTAGATAGCGTTATTGGGCTAACGAGAAATGAAAATTTTGAAAAAGTATCAGACAGATGAAGTGGGCGGATAAAATAGTTGGATGAAGATGCGCATCATTGAAGATACATGTTGTTTTCAGTAAAGAAATCAACTGTCGTGACGAAAATGGTAACATCACATGGGCGAAGACTTACATTCCTGAAGGTGTAATGCAATATTCGATTGGTAGTGTTCAAGGCAATGCGGAGGTGTACCGCACTGAATCCAAAATTTCATGCGAATGATTTTACTTGCTCTTGATATTATTTTCAGGCTATTCACACCAGTGTTGCTTATCTATAAAGTAGTTTTACTTGCAATACCGTGTTACTTAGAAAAAAAGCTGCATCACTGGTTAATTAATACTGTATATTAACCAATAAAGTATTCATTTATTCATTTTGCAGCTGACGGTCAAAAGCAATCACAGATAGCGCTGCTGGCTCCACACGAAGACGGGCCCAAGCAAGGTCGGAGAGAGAGTCACTCCAACTGATCATTGGACGACCTCTGGGCCGCTTTTCCGTGGGTGTAGCCAGTAGGACTTGCCCCACCAATCTTTCTTGGGACATTCTGGACACATGACCGAATCATCGTAGCCTGGATCTCTCGATTAGGAGACGTGGCTCATTCAGGACTTTCCAAATTTAACAGCTGCGCACTTTACTGCTGAAGTTACATTTGAAGAAATATCCTAAAGCCAAATTGGAGGAAAACGGTATGAAAGAAAATATACAGTTGGTATGAAGGATGAAGAGATCTGCGTAGCACTGGTCTCTGGACCAGCGCTTTCGAACCAGTGGACCATGACCCATTGGCGGGCGCGAAGGTCTTTCCGGAGGACCACGAAGTATTTCAAAATGCTACAATTTTTAGGTATTTCACTAAAAACGTTCTTGAAATCTGTCGGATTTTCAGTTGATTGGTGCACCATACAAAAGATTGTCACTAAAACATGGTCGCAAAATGTAAAAGGTGGCGAAGCACTACCCTGGAGTCAGGTGTGGATATAAAGAGGAGGCGAAGGAAGCGGTCGCCTCATACCCCCCTTTTTTCAGAGATGCCGTGGAGCCCCATCTTTGAGATTCTCGCACTTAGTTTTGGCATTGTTTTGTTTAAAAAGCTTATAAACCACTCCAGGGCAACATTTGTTAATCTTTGAAGCAAGTCATATGCTTTTCAAAATAAAGCAAAAATTATGTGAAAATGTGCCAAAAGGGGCCATTTAACAAATTTATTGTGTAGTTTCGGGGTCTCTCACTGAGTGTTTGCCCCGAGCCCTAAAATTCTAATATCCACCACTCGTCTGGAGTCAATACCCAACGATAATATAAATGTGTGCTTTAATATAATGAGTTGCAAATGAATTTTATGACTTGTTTCTGTTTTAGTAGCCCTGGGTTACTGTTGCATTCGCATATACCACAATGCCACCTCACTGGCACGTAGACCTATTTGTACGAATCTCGTGATGTATAACGTAATTTAACCTGTATTTTACGTCAGATTTTTTTGGGGCGAAGTTAATCCAGTTTATCTGGCAGCCTGAACTTGCTTACAATGCATTTTGCTTCCATGTAATCTCTCAAGTAATTGCATTGAGCGTATTAAACCTTATACTGTGAATAACAGACTTTTATTTATGTTTTGAGCTATTCATTTCGACCTTGAGTTTCCTTGTTTTCTCTGCCCTGAATTTATCCCTTCAGCATTTCAACCTTAGGCATTGCTTGCAAACAGTGGCGTAATTAGAGGTTTGAGCCAGGGGGAGCAAACGTTGCTGAAGGGGGCCCATTGGTCACCGTTTGGGAATGCAATAATTAGTTCCCAAAAATTCACATACATTACATATATATGGGCATGGGCGTCGGAAGGGGGGCCAAGGCCCCCCATGGATTTTCAAAATTTCAGCAACAAAATGTTGTTTTCTTAGTTTCGAGTGGGAAAAATCA
>JGI24022J15233_10009108_pt1 | contig 11155 bp, 4 predicted proteins | sample Ectturendosymbi2_FD_15233 | JGI IMG/M metagenome (IMG submission 15233)
CTGTAAATGGTTGTGATTTGTAAAGCAAGTCAACATTTGGATGTGATGTGTTAAATTTTGAAGCAGTGGTTCTACTGTCCGACCGGTCATTCCCCACAGGTTAAGAACCACTGCATCGCTCCTAGAGGATCAGTCGGAGAACAGGTCTCGCTAAAATTAAAAAATGCTGACAGGTTTGTAAACAACCATCTGTTTTAAATCTTTGAATTGAACAAAGACTTAGGAATTATTATAAATTCTCTCACAAACTTACTTGATTTTGCAGTTTTATTTTATGAAAGCTCACTGTTTGTTTTGGCAACCGGTAGTGTTGCCTGTTAACTATGGGCAACAAATAACACTTTTCAATGAGGATACAAGAGTTGCTGAGTGCTCCCGTGAAAGCACTTTGAAATGACATATTTTCCAGATAAATTTGCATGGTAAGTGACTAGTTGGGAATTGCTTCCTGCCTCCCTAACTTTGCGAGTATTAAGGCACTTACGACAGGTTCGGTCAATTTCGTTATATTTGGTCGAAGGTAGTACTTGATTCCTTCCAGAGATCCTTCCAAACTCAAACCGCGGACCAGCAGTATAAACAACACGACGTAAGGAAATGTAGCGGTGAAGTAAACCACCTGTTACATAGACAGTAATGAGAGTCTTGACTAGTATACGTTAGTTATCTAGCAAAACTCAACAAAGTAGCGTACACTAAAACATTTTGAAGATCATTAAATCGACCAGAAAATTCGTTTCTAAACATCATTGTTGAATCATCTGGTATCAGTCAGGGGCTACAAGCTTTACACTATAGATCGTTATTGCATGGTTTTGTTTACTTTTGTGGTAGAAATATGCAAAAGGAACAGTTTTTGGCAATGAAATATTAAATATCTGTCAGTCAAAAGTTTTTGCAAATGAATCGTGAAAAGCACTTTGAGGTTATGCGTAGACCAAGTAAAATTCCAGATGAGATCTTAGCGTTATTTGCAGAACAAATGGAGGTTTAACTTTTCGAATCTTATAATTAAAATTTCTTGTGAGGGGCGAGCAGAGGGCTGGTGATGCCCGGGGCAACTGTTTGATTGTATGCCCTCTACCAATTTCTAATATTGAGGAATGTGAGAAATGCACACATTTGAAATACGTAAACACTAGTGCTGACAAAAAACTAGTTTCGAAAAATTAAATTAAAAATATTTTGCTTTTAATGTGTTAGTCTTTAATAATTTATTTTATTCTGAGGATCTGAGACATACTAACCTTACAATATACAAAAATATCTCTTTTTCAAAAACTCAGATAACTTCATACACAAACACTACTGTATATGGTCCTCTACAACATACAACTTTTTGTTTGTCAAACTTTACACTAGTTGTGGAAAGAAGCTGGCTTCAAACTTAGGATAGTTTGAAACTTAGGACGATTTTAGGATAATTTAGGCAAAATCATTAACTTCTTTGTAACTGAAATAACTATGTCGTTTTCTGAGCACATAACGATTAATGGCTTGTGAGGGAATGGATCCATTTATCTTTGCATAGAACAACTGACATTAACATAATTGTTTCCACTAAAAAAACATTTTAACGTAGTCATCATCAAAAATGTGTAACGTATTATTGCAATTTTCATGACTTGCTTTTCCAGATGATTTGACCCCTTTGAAAATGCAGAAGTAAACGATGATCCACGAAACGGTCAAACAAAGCAACAACTGCCAGTTATTGAATGGGCCAAGATCGTGCAAACCATCTGATTTGCGTAGAACGTATTCACTGCAAAACAAAAACCCAATCATCATATTAGCTTTTATGTTTTTTAACTTAAGCACCAAGATATTTTAAGCGTCGACAGTACTTCCAAAATTCAATAACAGGAAGAACATTTGTGTTGACAGTGGCATCCCAAGCCTCTTTGCTCATGTTTGAAGAAGCATTGTAGATAAAGTTTTCATAAGACAGACAAGAGTTAGTATTCCACCAATTCTCTGCAATTGAAGAATACAGATTTTTGTTACTTGGTGCAAATACAGTAATCTCCCGGTTTCCCGGTTAAGGGTTAAGTTCGCACACGTTTAAGTTCACATCCCAGTTAACTTCGCAAAAAATATTCAAAAAATCTGGATTCAACTTTTTCACTAATTTGTTGGCATTTGCAGTGTGTCAAACATGGCAAAACAACTTGTCATGAAAAAACTTAAACAAGCAACAATATGGTGTTAAAGTTCACCATTTAAACAAGTCAGGAATGGTCAGCTGATCTATGTTATGCTCTCTTTTGCGTTTTGCTTTCAAAATCACCTGCCTTAAAAAGGTATTACTTATCTTCCATCTCTGTAAACCTCCCGACATACGCTCTAAATTTTCTTTTTCGTCTATTCAGACATCAGAGCAGAACGTTTATGAATAACATCTCGCTTCGCCCAGACTTTTGTAATAGTAGCCTCACTAACTTTGTACTGCCGTGCGACGCTTCGTTTGCTTGGAGGATTTGTCTGGCTCAACTTAGAGATTGCTTCCAATATCTGTAACTCATTCAAACGCTTGGCTTTATCTGACATTATATGTCAGAGGTCGGGAACCTATGGCTCGCGAGCCAGATGTGGCTCTTTTTATGAGGGCATCTGGCTCGCTTGATATTTTCTTAACACGATTGTTACAAATTAAACTTCTGTAATTTTCCATCTATCAGACAACAAATCCATCAGCAACATCATGCAGCACCAGAAGTAGCAAGTAGCATTAACAGTAAGAAGTATGCTACTAATGAAAATTCCGACATTTACCATTGTTTAAAATTGTTGCTTTTGCTTAAAAATGTACACGTTTAGGTTGTAAGTTAGTTGCAAAAAAAATTTGGCTATAAATGGCTCTCACGGAAATAAAATTAAAAATATGCAAGTTTCGTGGCTCCCTTAAACCCCTGTTATATGTGAATAGTATAATATAAGTAAACACCATATGCCTTGCTAAAAGGTTAGTTAGCTTCAGTCAATGCAACAGTCAGTCTCGAAACTTCAGCCCTAATGATCAGTAACATGGTTGCCAACCTGTTTTCACCAAAAAAAGCCAGACCTTGTCCAAAAAAAGCCAGAAAAATCCAAATACCAGTTTTAAGGCATATTCACATAAAACATGCATAATCAAACACAAAATAGATATTAAAACTCCTCAGAAACATCAATATAATTATAATGCAATTCCAATCTTTAGAAGCATTTTCTTTCACAGCAATTACACTGTCTTACATTTGTTTCTTATAAATAACATCGATGAGTTGTAGGGCAACAGTAAAATCTTTGCAATATTCTTTGTACCCTGCATGGTCATAGACTCGTCAGAAGGCATTTGTAATGAATATGCAGCTCAGACAATGTTTTGCCAGAGCTAAGCCTTTTCGACTGAAAAAATCTAGAAAAAGCTAAATTTTGTCTGGCTTTTTGGTTTCCCAAAATAGCCAAAGGTCTTCAAAAAAAAAAAATTTGAAATTCTGGCTTCAAAAAAGTTAATTGGTAACCCTGATCAGCAATTCAGCGCCTTCATTTCTGCAGATACATATACAGGCCTTCTATATTACGTAATAATACGCTATTTGAGTAGAGCACAATGCATAATTGCTAAGTTCGCACCTACCAGCTAAGTTCGCACATACTGCTCAGATTCAATTTGCGAACTTAGCTTCGAGATTACTGTAACTAATGCATGGAAGCCCAATTGTCATGGAACTAGTTTCACACATGTGAGATAACTGATATGAAATTCATGGTGAAAAGGCTGCCATATGGTGAAAAGGCTGCCATATATCACCTTTTTAAAACTTATGCGACCTTCACCAGTCTTAAGCGCTTCGTATTATAGAGAAGATACGGGGGCAGCAACTCTATACAGAAAATCTTTTTGGACGACATTCGAGGCGTAGTTCTATTGACTGCCGGACGGTGCGGGTCTTTTCATGAAAGTTGTAAGTCTCTAAGAGAAGGCTCACTGTTTGCATTGGTCGTGATACAGACTTTTTCGTGCTTCAAACTCGCTGACAGCGTGGCGCAAAGAGAACTTTAGCAATTGCAATAGTATTCCATATTCAAATAAACCTGTGCCTGTCGATTACTAAAAATCAACAACAACATTCTATAAAACAAAATCCAAACATCAGCAGCATGAGTGTAGGAAGCGTGTGGGCCTGGCACACCAACTTTTGAGAGCATTGGACTAATAGTACATGTATCTAAAGTTGGAGTATGCTTGCATTGTACTCGGCTTTGGCTTGTTCCCAGCTACTTCCAAAAACCTTCGTCTATCGCTGATCAGCAGTCGATCAAAATCTGAACAAGCAATCGGTAGAAACTTAGTGTGTCATTGGAAGCCTCCTAAGTTTTCTTTATGCTGACGTGCGCACGCCTGTTCACATTGAAAGCCAGTGCTAATGGATTACGGCGATACAACATTTCTAGACAGTGGCAGCTCTAATTGTTGCTTCAGGGTGGTGTAGCGAATACTGCACGAATGCCGAAATGTTATTAACGATTTGCAGTCACAGTAAATCACGTTGAAAGTAGTCAGCATGGAAAACAAACAGGTTATACATTAGTATAGCACTAGCAGTACGATGTGATGAAGACCGATAAAAATGTTTGAATTCAGATTACATAGATTAGATTTGCTGGTGTAGATTTTACAGATAATAACAACTTCACACATCAGTTTGCTAAAAATCTGTTTATTCGATTGTTTTCTACGTTGGTAACGTTTAGGTGCCTGCACTATCAACGTCTTCTCATCAGGGTCAGCACCAGAAAAATTTTCAGGGTAAAGTTCATGAAGTAAGGGCCCAATCCCCTGTAACCTCTGATGACTCTGGATCTCACACTGTACATTTAGATTGGCTAATTAGTTTATCCTATATCACGTAGCGCAAACGTAGGCGAAAAAATGTGTTGAGAAGTTTACGTAGAGGCAACGCAGTGTCTCGAAAAATAAATTTACTGCTAATTTAGCAGAGGCTGGTAAGAAGCCGGTATTTTGAAAATATGTGCCTGAAGCCGGTATTTTGAAAACAAATGCATTGGAGTAACTCCAAAAAGAACTAACGCAGAACTTCTTAAATTATAATGACTCTAGTAGTGAAACTTGTCAGGACAGCTCCTTCAGCGAAGTTCATTTAAATCCAAAACGGGGGCAGATTTTTATTACTTGTAACTTAACAATACTCATAGTCTCTTTGTTTTCTCTCTTTGTTTTCTCTATTCCGTTGTTAAGTCATATTTACCACACTCCTTCGCCTCCTTATCGTGATCTGTGTGAGTATTTTTGGCAATTATCCGTGAATCCAGCGCAGGTGGAGCTGTTGTCTGAACTACTACAGGCTACTGCGGTATAATGCAGGAAAATCAAAATCAAAGAAATTGACAGGAAGAGAGTGACATTGTCGCGACTAGTGAACCTTTTACTCCACTGAGTAAAAAACAGAGATAGGAATTGTGTTCTTAATAAGTCTTACCAATTTTCGTTGATTCAGTGTTTTCTTAAATTTCTTTTCGTGCAAAGCAGTTTCCATCGTGAATGTGATTTATGTACACAAAGTAATCTCTGATAAAATTTTTACCTCAATCATTGTTACTGTCGGCAAAGATATGGATAGGCTGTGTTTGAATGCGCAGTGTGCGTTCACTAATTACTACAACTTGGCCTTCGCCTCATTTCTGTTATTTTTTCGATAAGATTTTGTCACTGTTGACAAAAAGGCCGGAATTTTCACAAAACACATCTGGCAACCCTAGTCACGACACCCCCTGCACCCCTCTCTGACGCCCATGCTAACAGTATCATTTATTTGGCAGTATATCATTATCTTCCCACCCTAAGTGTTTCTATCGTACCTCCGTATTACAAATTAGAGCTGTCAGCGACGATAAAAAGATTCTGACTGGTATCTTGTAGAGTCAACTTTTCATCACTATCTTGTTGTTACTCGTGGTTTTTCAGAACTGGTGGGAATACATTTTTCCAATGGGTGATGACTTCTACTTACCGCAGTGCATCCAGGGGAGAGTACCACTGGTGAGAGTGTGCACGAAGTAAAAGATGGCCCAAGCCATAACGGTAATGTAGTAGATATTACAATATAGTCCAATAATCGTGCTGCCGATGCCGACACCCTGAACAAAACAAATATCAATTCTAAAGTAATTTAAGTATGCATTTTTAAATAGTTTAATGTTTGATTTACCTTTGCTACTCAGTGCAGTCTAACTTAATTCAAAACAACTATTCCAAACGAAACAAATTGAAAATGCCAAAAAAAACTTTAGCTTGGCGGCAAAATTCTGAGGAATCTGCCTGCTTCTTGCTTTCGTCTTTCTGCGATGATTAAAACTTCCAAGCGTATCTATTTTTCATAGTTATAAGCCACAAAGATGGCGGCAAGTAAATCGATCAGAGTTTTCGCGTTTAGCAACGCATCATCAGTCCTTATTCAAACAGAATCGCATCATCAGAATCGCATCAACATCTTTTACTCCGTGCAAACTGAAAATGTATTGCAACTTTCTCGTGCATTCACCTTTATCAGTCACACGGCAAAAGTTTTGAAATGCCAAATCCATTACACTATAGGAATCATTGTTTGATCTGCACTGGTAACGAAGTTGTCCAAGTTACTTGGCGTAATTGCAAAGCACTAAACATTTTGGCACATACCAACCAGTAGAAAACACACTGAATTTTTCTGACCTGGCATAATTAACTGCTGCCGCCCTTTTCTGCGGCAGACTGAGCAGGATAAATTGCGCAAGATTTCGATCTTGCTGATCTTTGCAAATACTGTATATTTGCCAATATGCGAATAGCAAACAAAACACTTTCTGTGACACAATACATTACAAAAATGTCTTTGCAACTTAACTTTTGTAATGCTCAGTACGAATATGCTGTGAACAGAGCGTAAAATCAACTGAGCAAAATCTGTCCAATCAAGAAGGCAAGCTGAACGCAATTTTGACAAATCAGTGGAGGAGAAGTTTTAGTTTCAAAGCGATTTCGGTAAGTTCGGCTCGCGAAAGTTGAAGTCCACATAAACAGATTTTGAAAGCTGTGTTTGAAAATCTTGTTTTTAATCACAAAAATTGTCACTAGCAACACAATCTAGACCAGGGGTCTCCAAACGTTTTTGTCCGAGGGCCACCCAAGCTATTACACATAGTCCGAGGGCCGGACATCTTACATAATGTAAATGTTTCGGGATATGTTACATTCTACCAAATCAGTAAATCTTTTGTAAATATATTATTTTTTCAATATTGACAAAATTTTCCGCGGGCCGGATGAAACGGCTTCGCGTGCGGGATTTGGCCCGCGGGCCGTAGTTTGGAGACCCCTGATCTAGACTGATCAACGTTTGTTACGTGTCCTAATTTGTTTATTTAAGAGGAGTGCATGTCACCTGAAGAGAACGCAACAGGTAGGAAGGAAAAAATGAGCTTCAAAAAAGCTATAGCAAGTAACTTCTACAGTGACTTTCAGTAATTGTAAATCATAATCATAGATTGTTTTTCGAATTCGTAGCATTCAAGGTAGAGATTTTGAAGTAAAACCTTCAATTAAACTTGGATCACTCTAGAGAAGAACTGAAACGACGGTTATCAAGCCCAAATAAACTCACTGTCATTATAGGTGCAATCCTCCACATTTTCACTGCCGACAATCTGGTGTACTGGCCCATGGAAATCTCCAAAAATAGGAGAGGAAACCCGCCCAGCAAAGCGAAGATGATGTATGGGATGAGAAACGCACCTGCGCAATGCGCATGAACACGATGTGGTTAAGGTTTATATGCGTGTTGTGCTGCGAAGGTCCGCCATCATGTTTGCATCGTACAATTGCATATTAACCTCACGCTCACTATCTTATTACCGAAAAAACGTTTAACATATTTTCGCCATTAAACTTTGTTGTACAAAAGAATTTGACACAACACGGTAAACAAATATCGTGTTTGACACGAGAAAAATTGAATAGAAAGTTTAGGAAAATACACATCAACCGTCTAAGTCAGTGGTTCCCAAACTTTTTTGAGCTGTTACCCAAATCAAGGTAGTGATTATGTCTTTAGTTATTACCCTCAATATTTTTTGAGTCGTAAAAAGAAAGCAAACAGTTATAATGCAGATCAACACTGTGGTTTTCGTTCCGCGTTACCCCCTGAAGCATCGCATATTACCCCCAGGGGGTAATTTACCCCCAGTTTGGGAACCACTGGTCTAAGTGGTACAGTTGGTTGAGCACCAGTCACCAAAGCAGGTAAGCTGGTGTTCGATTCCCGGTTAGGTCATGCCAAGGTCTTGAAAAACAATGCTTTAAACGGCCTGTCGGGCTTTGTGCATGGAGTTCATGGGCGGGTGCCAAGGAACAGATGTCAATGATCCGCCACCAGCATTAAGAGCGAAAGCAGCTACGTGGCCGAAATTCAATTTCGAAAAGAAATTAATTGATGTAGTGTACGAAGGAATTCGAGTTGTTTCTTTTCGAAGGTCGGATGAAATTAAAGCGCGTGATGAGGTTGCTTTCAGCATCTAAATATGGTTTTTGTAGCTGTGTTTGGGCGTTTTCGAGTAAGTCACGATTAGACTTGGTACATCAGTTGTTTTATATTATATCGCTTCAATCCAGGTGCAGGGGCGAATCCAGGATTTCTTTGAAGGAACTAAGACCGCCAATTCTCCACTTTGACACGTGACACCATCTAAATGTGCAGCGTGAGATCCAGTAATCCGTGAACTGGATAGACAGTAACTGCCGTGTCCATGAGGGCGTCACTATTGGAAGCTGCAAGATCAACTGTTTGCTTTTCGCGGACGATTTGAAGCTGCCTTCATCTTTCTAAACAGGGTCTCCAACCAGTGATGTAGTGCTGTCGTAGTGTGCCGAAGCTCCTCTACCTCTACCAGTGAATGATGGATCGTTGCTTGCAAATATAAAAAATGAAAGGCAGTCTCTGTGCCTGTGCAGGGCAGCTGGCTGCTGCTGCCGGAACCTATGAAATTGACCTCAGTCTCCTATAAAATTGCCACTACACCCCTGTCTCCAACATACACATCAAGCTCTTGACTGGTTTGCGGCTGCGTTTGATTAAACTACCATGGAAATCAGCGCTGAAAAGATCAAGAAATTATGTCTGCCCAGTCACAAAAGTCTGTGTATGCTGCAAGCAAGTGGCAAAACTCAACAACGGATGGAGACTTTCAAGTACCTTGGGGTGGGTATTCATGAGTGATGAAAGGCAGAACAAGGAGATCAATTCACAGTTGGTAAAGCAAACATTTTTATACACGGGTTTGCAAAACCAGTTACAAGTATTCAGCAAGAAGTAGGAATGCCTGAAGAACTTAAATGTATTCTCAGCGTTCTGACGGTAATTTCAACTACTTTTGGCGGTCGGCAGAACGCGCAGGGTCAAAGCAGAACCGTTTTTGTTTGTCTTGAAGAACAGTTTGTTTGGAAAGTCGCGTCATAAAAATACTCGTCTCGAGAGAGAGTAGATACTCTCGTTTCGAGAGAGAGAGTAGTCGAACTGTCGAAGTATACGTATACTCGGCACTTCCAATTTATTTTATCTGGTCGTACGTTGAGGTTTGTCCTTTATTTGTACTGCAAAAATTTGAAGAAACGGGCGAAACGCGTGCTTTAGCACTTCCATGCTAGTCTCCTGGCGGTCATAACTGAAGTCTTCATTGAGCCACAATCAAAGTTTTCGTGCGTCAGTAACAGTTTGCTTGCTTGAGCAGAACGGCAGTCACTGCCAAGAAGCGCGCTATTTGTGGAATGTGCCACTGCTATTGTTTTGCTGCACAAGTTCAGAGGTACGCGAGCGTTACGTCAAGTTAGTGCGGACTTGGATCATTTTACTGCTGCGCAGTGCACCTACCGCTTGCACGCCTGAACTGTGGCAGTGCGAAATACTTCGCTTTGAACTTGTTTGAAGATTTTTCTCCCTACTCCGTTCACTGCAAGAAGATTACGATGCGACTCATGTAAAATTACGCTTTTGCTGTAAACCTGATCATGTTTTTTGCGGCTACAAAAATCAAAGCGAGCAATGTCGCCCGTAAATTCATACAAAATAGACAAAATTACATATTTTGAGCTGAAGTCTCAAACTACGGTTTTCCCTGAAAAAGCTTTTTTCGTAACTTACGAAAGCACACAAGCTATCAGAGCTTTGAGTCTGTCAAGCAAAATTTTCCAAATGAGCTTGTGCGAGCCAGAGCTGATTCTAACGTCTTACACAGCACTAAAGATCACTGGCGGATTCAAGGCAGAGCCGGATTTACCAATAGGCTATGTAGGCTTGAGGAGCCTCCGTCAAGTAAATCCGTCAAGATCCAACGGGGCCTCCAGCAAACTGTGGTACGCATAGAGTCAGTTGCCAGTATATAATCAGTTCGATAAATATTCGTCAAAAGTGTATGTCTTAATTATTCATGAAATTTGGTTTTATTCACCTAATCAGGTTCCTTGTTGATAAAGCCAGAGTCTTCCAACGAATTTCCATGAATCTCAGTAGGACCGTTGGTCAAGCCGACTATTGTGTTGTGTCGATATACTGTACTCACAGCACGTTTGTTGCGTCCTGTGTTTGGTGAATCGTACCGATTGTTACGTGTGTGTAAATCACGCGAAAGAACTTGTGGCTGTTCGCGTTTGAAATGAACCTGATCGAAGCCTAAAGGTTGTACTGCAGATAAGTGCTATGTGTAGGGCTAGCAGCATGATCCTACAATAAAAACATAGTTGCTTCTTCTGAGCAATACTGTAGTTTTCATAGGTGTAGGAGCAGGCAAATTTTTGGGTGTGCGAAGGAATTTTTCCCCGATTCTCCCAAACTTTCTCGAAAAATACTTCAACACAAGTGACCTCCAAAGAAAAAAAAGCTCTTCATGTCAATTCGGGCGCCATATGATCTCAAAAAAAGCTTTGTCAATTCGGGTGCCATTATTTTCAAATCCAAGCATGTTGGGCGCCATTTTTGCTCAGATTTTCAGGCAGTTTTAGAAGGTGCTCAGAGATTTTGCCCATATTTTATGGGATTTTGCCCGGATTTTCACCAAATCAAAACTTTTGGGGGGGCGGTAGCACCCCCTGCACCCCCGCCTCCTACACCAGTGGTAGTTT
>JGI24022J15233_10009109_pt1 | contig 11155 bp, 8 predicted proteins | sample Ectturendosymbi2_FD_15233 | JGI IMG/M metagenome (IMG submission 15233)
CCCCTGCACGAACGTAAAGCCCCCCCGCACAAATGTAAAGCCCCCCTATTGACGGCTTTCTGGCGACGGTTCTGCCCCCTTCCGACGCCTATGATAGGATTTTGGAGTTCAAATCATTATTTGGTATTTGGATTGGATTTTGAAATAAAATTGTTGGATCAGATTTGGATTTGAAAAGTGTAAATTCGTTCTTCTTATGTGGCCGACCGCCATGATCTCGACATGTAAATTCTGCAGTACATTAAACCGCGGTAATGTGTCGAATTTATTGGGCTCTTCTGCCAGTGGCGTAACTGGAGGTTTGAGCCATACGTGGGGCGATTACAGCACAAAGTTGATCGATTACAGGTATTTACCACATGCTCGATTACGGATAAATAACATCACAATGTAATCGACTACGATTACATTGAAAGTAATCACGATTACAATAGCGATTTTATTTGTCTTGAGACATCCTCAGAAAGAAAACAAAACTCATTTGCATGGTTTGAATTTGATGTAAATATTTTTTCAGGCAATGTAAGATGTGAACGAATGCAATAAACGAAAATGCGAATCAGTAAGGAGTAAGAACTAAAAACAGAAAATTCACATTAATTGTTTGCTCAGATTTTTTTTTATTTGTGCAGTCAGCGTCAAAAAATACTTTAAGTATTGGTAAAGAAAAATAATCAATGTTTAAAGTTTTGGTTACAGTTGATAAACATCAACAATTCAAATATTTTATCAGTGAAACGATATCCACCAAGCTTGAAAACTCGTCCAGCAGCGCTGAAAAGCCGTATTTTTAGTAAATTCAAAATTGGTGACTATTTCGTTCAACTGGGTTGCAATGTTTTCAGCCTTTGGATCGTCTATAAGTCAGCATAGCATTGTGCAGCTTTTCATTTGAAATGAAATGAACAATCATACCAATATAGCTGTGCATCTGTCTGTTAGACCAAAGTCAATGGTCAACAAAACCTCACTGGTTTCGTTGAGCTTTTCACCAGTAGCCTATCTGGTGGACGATCTCTGTTGACATGCTAGTTATCAGCATTGTGGCAAGTTGCTTTTCGCTTGGGTTAAATTATTCCTCTGAAAAAGTTAAACTACTGTACTAATTATTAGGGCAACCAAAAGTCACTATGCCTTTTTCACAGTTTATTAAACGTCCCCAAACCAAATTTCACGTTGATTCCATGAGTTACTCCATAGTTATCATGTCAAAAAGTCAAAATTTTTCCTGTTAAAGTCGCATCACTGAGCTGCTCTTTCTTTGCGCAATTCACACATGCACTCACGTTTCGTTCTCAACGTGTCTACGCTTATGTTTTGATATAATTACCGAAATCGATGTTAAACCAGCAGTTACTTGGGTACTTGTAGTTGGGAGTGTTCAAATAGCATGTCATGTGATTTTAGCACGTTTTGGCCTCTTCTCATCTACCACTTTCTAGTCAACATTTTTGTTTGATAGCAATGCCACTTTTATTGCTTCCCACACATAATAACAGCAATGCAGGAAACGAAAACAACTGTTTTTAAAAAACATCAGTTCAAAGATATGATTCATGCACTAATTACATTAACCTTTTTTACACACAAAGGAAACGTAGGTTTGAAATCGTTTACACGTGTGCAAAACATATCGTAGTAGGTCAAAATGATTTTCGTAAAAATCACTTTGTAAGACATGGAATCTATTTCTGTTTCTTCCCTCAGTTTTTCTGTAACAAGCCAGTTACACTGCAAATGCTTCTGTGGCTTCAGCAATTTCTGCAGAGGAGCAGTGGTGTGTTTATGGGGAGGCAAGCGAGGCACTTGGTTCGCCCCCCTCCCTCTTTTCAGGCTCCCCACGAGGTGCTCCGCCCGTAAATTTTTCTCAATTTTTTTCATTGTCAGAGAATGAAGTTTCTCATAATGTAGCAATATTTGCAAAAAGGTATATGATGAATCTGCTTCTGCACATTTTTCAACTAACCGGTGTCAATGCAAGATGAAGGCAGTTTTGACTCATCCAGTCTCAAAGCTTTTAAAAACAAGTGTCAAGTTGAATGTTTTTGTATGTATGCCATGTTCTTAAACGCAGTTAAAAGGATGAAATTTAAAACAAATTAGGTGTTTTGCTTAGTTGTTTCCTGCGGTTTCATGGAGTTCCTTAAGGACATGGCTGTGAACAAATTCTGGAAACCAAGCATTTTTTCAGGGAGAAAGTGTATTATAAACTTAATAGTTTATTGATGGTGAATGGAGAGAAATGGAACGCAAGACTAGAGAAGTGGGAGGCAATGCCAACTTTCCACCTCTTAACTTTTATGTGTTGCTAGCTTTGTCTTCCCAACTTTCAGTTTTTTTAAAGTTGTGTATCATTAATACCTTTGTGCATTTTCTGTTACGTCAGTCATGTTGTAGTTTCAGGAATATGTCCATGGGTTTTTACCCCTTCCTAGGCTATGGCCTATTTGGACTATATCACGGTTGGCTAAATTTGATGACGTCAACAGAGCCCTTCCTTTTTCAGCCTTGCTTCGAGCCCCCCAAGAACCCTAATTCCACCGTTGCATAGGAGACAGTTTTTTGTTTAAAATATACTTGCGCAAATAGTGCTTGTAATAGAGTTTTCCTGCCACAAACGGTAACACAAAGACAACGGCACGCACAGGTTGTGTGGACGTGTTCGCGTACATGAAGTTGCCTTTTTCGTCTTCACAATTGCTGCCTTGATTCGATACAATTTATAAGCCTTCGCGCGATGCGCATCTTCATCTATCTTTTCTTATCCGCTAACTTCAATTGTCTGATAACTTCAGCAAATCTCAATTTTACTCCCATTGATTATGCAACGCTTCTGCTGAAGGTGACCGAATGCATTGGCTACGTTTTTTTTTCAGTTTTCATACCTCGTCACTGTCGACTACACATACAGCCTAATTTCACACCTGTGAGAATAAATTGTATATAAGGATTGTGCGCTTTTGTTATTTTAACTAAAGTGATATGGGCCATTTGTATGAGACAAACACATGCATATCACCACAAAAAATTGAAGGCTTTGTTCTTTTCCTTCATCGGTTGTTTTTTACATGATCTTTGCGCAAAGGTAAAAATGTTCCTCGATGTTGATGTTCAATCACATTTATCCCAAAGCCGTTTTCTTGCCGTGAGTGTTTACACCCTGCCCTGATTTTTATATTTTAAACTCTATGGTTCCGCTGTCGACGTCACGTATATCCGTCTTGTTTATTTTTCAAACGAAATCATAAATTCGTTCTGGAGCAACAGTATCCTTCAAATGAAATCTCCTGAGAATGACCTGCGATGGATTGACACCTAAGTGTGGGAGTATTTTGTGAACGTAACTCAGTTCAAGGAAACTTAATACTATAAATGTATACCGCCAGGGACAGATTTAGGGAGCGCGGGGCCCTAGGCCATCATAGTTTTTGGGGCCCCACGGAGGTGTAACCTATTTGATCGCTTGTCTTAAAAGCGTGAAAATATGTCTCTCTTATGTGTAGTGGCCCCTCACAAATTTATCTTTTGTGGTGCCGACCTTGGTTCTTTTATTGCCTTATAGATATTCAACAGAACTTGAAGGCTTTCCTACATTATTCTCAAGAACGAATAGAAATGCGATCTTTTCTTGGAATTGATAGTTCTTTCGTGTATTTCAGAAGTTCTCTTCGTCAAATTTCTGTGATTTCTAGCGTTTTGTGTAGATTTATTTTTCGGGTATATACAGTTTTTTGCGGGACCCTGTTGTCGCCTTAAAAAATATCGTCTAGTGGTCGATCTGATTAGCTGTGCATAAACGGTTTGGTTATAATAACCGCATATTTTATGGACCAAACCAGCACAATCTTTGCAGTGGACACAGGGTTTATTTATGCCGTTTTTAAGTTGTCATTTTCCAAGCAACACAAAATAAAGTGTTTTAATCCGGTATGCTATAGGCTCATGGTAAACAGCTTGAAAACAAGTTTCTTGCACAGCAAAGTATTTTCGCAACATCCTTAGCTAACCGTACGAAGTAAACCCAATGTAGACACGTTTTCCAAGTAAAACTCATGGGACAGTGTTCTAGATGATTTAACTAATATCTAGAGCAGCGATTCTCAATTTGTTTTGAAGCCCGCACCCTGTCCGGATGGAAAAATCATTTTTGCAACCCTTGAACCATTTGATGTATTGTTTTCTTGCATTATCAGAGACGTTCGCACCCCAAGAAGTCCCTTCTCTTACACCCTGGGGGTGCGAGGACCCCCAATTGAGAACCGCTGATCTAGAGCTTCAACAAGCAATCTCTGGATACTGGCTATCTAGTTGGAAACAACCAAGCGTAGATCCACACCAAACACGCCACAAATTTGCCTACTAAGGCTCATATATTTCAGAAATAGTGCAATTGACAAATCGTTTACTACTAGAGACCACTGTGCTACAGTGAGTAGGGATCTAGTTCTAGACGTTTGTATTTTTGCTCGTTTCAAAGTACATTGTGAAGTCATGCCCCTGCGCAGTTTCGTAAATTAGTTGAGTCGTCGTAGGAAGGCGTTGCGCGGGGCCCTAGGCCATGGCCTATTTGGCCTATGCGTAAATCCGTCACTGTATACCACCGACGGTATACAACAAATGTATGCCGTGAGCTTGTACTTCGAAGAATGTCTAAATGCACCGACTTAAATTAAATACTCAGTTCAGAGCAGCGATCCACATAAAATTTGATGACACAAGATTGAGGCCATGAACTGTAGCCTATTTCACTTGCATGGTCTGGCGTCTATACCAAGTGATCAGCAGTCTTACTTTGCGCATCGGTATATCGCGCTTTATTACCGATAGTTTAGCGAACAGCAGTTCATGGTGTTTTATGTTTATTCACTGCCATCTTATCTCTCCGCCATGTGCAACTACTTCAAATTCGTATTTTGCGCTATATTAAAAGTAGGCTACTTACGTTGCAACACTGCCACGGTTGGACAAGCATTTCTACTGACAAGCTGAATTGGATACAGAATTGGACTTCGGGTTGGATCGGATTGCTTGTGCAAACTAATACAAATGATATGTAAAACATTGAATTGATTTTATTAAATCGGCCGGATGAAAGAGCTCATCGGTCCTTATGTGGCGACACTCCGGTGAGTTGCTGACGACACTCCGGTGAGTTGCTGACGACACTCCGGTGAGTTGCTGTTGTTCGGTCAGCTCAGTGAGTCAGCTGGTAAAGAATAAACTAAATTTGCAATAGAGACTTTGTCGACAAAGCAACAGAAACAGAAGGCTCCTAAAAGAAAGACTCCAAATCTATATTTTACTTTCTTTGAGAATTTTAATCACAAAGTGGCCCAACCTGTATGGTGACCCGTGCGTGACACCTTAAAAAATGTTTGTTTCTGGCATTTTTTTGAAAAAAAACAAAAAGGCATTTCGAAAACTAAAACAATTTTACTTTCGTTTCGAAAACACTTTCGTTTCGCAAATGTTTTCTAAACAAAAATATGTTCGTTCTCAAAAAATTATATTTTCGTTTCGGAAACACTTTCACTTTTGTTTGCAAATTAAGATATTGTCGTTTCAAAAACACAAATAATTTTACTTTCGTTTCGAAAACACTTTCATTTCGCAAATTTCTTCCAAATAAACGCATTTTCGTTTTGAAAAATTTTTATTTTTATTTCGGAAAGACTTTCACTTTTGTTTCGGAAACACTTCGTAAAACAAATAGAAAAAAATCGCATCAGTTTTGTGGTCGTGGCCCATGCGTGCCAACCTCCGTTGAGGGCCAGTGCTTCCACTTGAGAAGGCTTGATTTGAAGATTCTCCTTTGTCGATGTCTGGCTCCAGCAGCTCGCGATCTTATTGCGCGTACGTGTAGACTGTAGTCTGAGTCTTTCCTTGTCGTGATAACCTATCCTGATTTGTGACATTATATGTATCACTTGTGGATTAGAGCAAGTGAATGGTATCTTTTTGGCCAAGAGAAACGGATGGATTGTACGCATGGGGAGTGGTGGTTGTGATGCAGTCAGTCAGTAGTGGAATATGCTGGCCTGTAGCCTTATTTGAAAAGTTAAAAGCTGCTTCGTGATTTCCTAAATGATTTTATTGGGGATCATTTGCAGCCTATCAGTATCACAGAACTGTGTCGAAAACTTTGCCACATGGAGGCCGTTACACATTTGGATCTACAACAATGAATAAGGAGAGTGCGTGTATAATGATTTGCATTGTGTCAAAAAAATGCGCCAAAACGTTGGATTTGAAACGTAAATTTGACATCACACTGTGACGTCACAAACAGCGCACACCCAGCAGCAATGACCACCATACGCCACTGATTTCTAACACATATTGACGAAAGAGAGGGTATATTATTTCATTTGCAGCTCCTGAGCTACCTACGTTTTGGGCAAAAAGGTTCAACTTGCAAAACGTACTAAATTTCAATATTACCTGGCCGTGACCCGTCAAAAATTCTACCGTGACCCACAGGTTGAGAAAACCTGGAGTAAACGATTAAGGCCAAGTGGTGCAGCTTACCGGAGACTAAAATCCAGCAAGGAAGAAAATTTGACGAAATATACCGGGTCTACATATGCATATGTAAAAAATGCAGAAAAAATAGAAAAAGTAGCGATGAGAAAGGTGGCGACATACAGAAAAAGCAAGACTCACAATCGAAAATGAAAAGCAAGACCCATTTCAGTTTGTGAGTGTTTGATTGCGATGTTCAAGATGCTTACTATTCCTTATATCTTTAATAAGCACGAAACATGTTCTTTCATTATAAATTGTTGTAAACAAATTTGAGGGGAGGAAAGGGCAGCACTTTTATGGTCGGCCCGGGAGGCACTTAGCCTCTCTACGCCACTGTGGCTGATCTTTACCTGAGGTTTAAGCTGGGTGTGGAAGTTGGTGATTATGAAGTATAACCTTGTATCTAACCACGTGTCAGGGGCATAACGAGGTTAGATGGCGCCCGGGGCAAGAATCAAGTTTGGAGCCCCCACGTTCGAACCTGAGGTCTTTCGGAAACAAATATACTGTATTGAAGAAAGTGCTTGTGACATTGTTGGGACTTTTCGGCGTCCCCCGCAGTGAGTCGGCGCCTCCATAGTGATTCGGCGCCCGGGGAATTGTGTCCCTCTTTCCCCTCCTTCGTTTACGCCCCTTGTAATCACTAACCACAACTGAAAACAAGCAGTAAACGCTTTCCGAAGCTGTTTCTGACGCACCAGCATGTTGTATCCCACCTAATGAGGATGTAAGCTTCATTTCAGGACCAGCGCAAAATTTCCTCGCTGATAATTCTGACGTGATATATTTATAACTTATCCTTGTCTGCAACATCTACCATAGCCTTGTATCATGAGTAGGAAACTTATTCACTATAACGGGTTACATATGTTGGGGAATATCCTTGGCGGACCGCAAAAATAGTTAATTTTATCTTAAAATTCTACCCTTGTTCACCTAGGGAAAAAAAAAACGGAGAGAAACTATGAGGAGCGAGAGATGCTTCTCTTGACTTTACTGTTTAACTACCTGCTTACCACGAAGGTGCGTTTCGACGCAATGCTATGTTCTATAATGGTCAGGAAACTTCTTATGCAGGCCATATTAAATGTTCACGCAGGCCACAGGTTCACCAACCCTGCTTAAATTAACATCGTAGATTTTTGTTTATTGTACAGTTTTGAAAGTAGATGCGTGAATATGGCGGTGGTATACATTCTGAGTTGAAGCTCAAACTTTGGATAAAGAAGCAGTCCAGTTTCAAAATCTTCTTCAATACGCGCCGTAGATAGTGTTTAGCATCAATAGGATATGTTCTAGGTATTTATTTGTGACATGCTATTTGTGACAATCAAACTTGTTGTTTTTGAAGAGAGTTGGAGCACCAACTAATACCTGTAACATGAGAACTTTGAAATACTACATAGCCGCATATTCTTCCTGTGACATTCTTGAAAACCATAGAGAGGAGCAATCTTCGAGTGCCAGCTGTTGCTTATTCGTTTTATATTTTAATATCTTGCTAGTAAATGAACTTGTTTTTCATCACAGAAACCGCCTCTGGACATCATCTTTCGTTTCAGCATGAGACCAAAAGTAGACGTGGTAAACCTCAGAGTTGCTCCTCTTTGTGAAGACGCCTCTACCTTAACGTAGATGCCGGCGTTGTGGATAGCCCCATGCGGTATACTGTTAGTTCTGCAATTTCAATACGACTTGTTCATTCAAGTGGAATTTTCTCTGAAAAATGCAATAGAACAACAAAGATGTTGTATAAAAGTGCCTTATTTCTGCTGTACCTACATGTTCACCTGTTCCCTTAAATAAGCTACAGATATTACTTAACGAAAACGTAGCTCTGTTGTCTGTTCCCTCAAGTTAAATAAAGTACAGTAGTTGTAATCACAAATATGATACTCATCGAGCAATCAACGAGAATCTCTTTGCCAGGTTTGGTGAAACAATAAACAATTTAAAAAATTTTGGAATAGGAGTTCCTAACTATAATGCGCTCAGGAAAGTGCAAAATCAAACCGGAGAGAGCGGCATAGATATCAACTGAAACTCGAAGCAGATTAAACATGAGTTGGTTTTATATCGCCAAACAAGTTGAATACACTAACGGTATATTTTAATGCGTGACGGTTGGCTCTTGAACCAACAATCCAATCTTGTAATTATGTGTTCATGTTTTGATGAATTATTTTTAATACGATGAGACGAACAGTTAATGTCTAGGTGTAAATACATTGGCTTATTATTCACATTCATGAACTAATAAACCAGACCAAAATCCCTCTCTTCTGGTGACTTGATTGGTTTTATAAGTCGGCCAGGTGAGGTATAGAAATGCGTTAACTAGCTGGTGCTATACTTCATCCTGAAGGCGTTAACGCCACGTCAAACAGTTACGTATTGGTTAAAATAATTTTGGTACCATGGGCGTTTTTCGCGGGAAAGTACTTGAGCACCGGTCTTGTTTTCGAAAATTTTCCATATTTTAGCCAGTTGCCTAAAAATATCGTAATTGAAGCGAAAACAAGCTCTTAAATTTCATATTCTGCAGTGATGGAATCGCTACAGCTCTCGGTATCAAGCCTATGGTCTTGTGATTTAGAATACTGCTACGATATGGCTAAGTCAAACCTCTGTAATTCAACGTGTTCTTTGTCTGCTGTATCAGCAGGTAAGAGACAACCAAGGCAGGCAGAGAAATGAAAGAAATTCAAAGAAATTTCAACTTCGAAGTGGTGATGACATTTGTTGAAAATTGTTAGTAAATGTCCACATACTCCAGAAATTTTCAAGTCTCGGTCTCGAATTTCAAGTCTCAAGTCTGGGTCTCGGATTTCAAGTCTCAAGTCTGGGTCTCGGATTTTTTTAAGAGGTCTCGGTCTTGAAGTTTAGGCCTCGACGACACCACTGCAATCTGTTCTTATTTTCTTCGTAACTTACGTACGTAAATTTGCGAAACTTCAAAGGAAAAAATTTTACGGCCTGTACTTAAACGAAAAAATTTCGCACCAGAAAGTCGGTATTGGCACGTAGCCCTCTGCATGCAACATCCAGGCCCGTAGCCAAGGGGGGCATTCGGGGCCAGTGCCCTACAAATGTTTTTGTGCCCCCACAGTTTGCTGTGCCCAGAAAAATATGTTTCAAACATATAACAAAACAAACGTCTTGCTTCCGTAAAATGTATTTTGCTCTCCCAAACCTTGAAACCAGGCTACTGGCCTGGCAACAGCTACTTGCGCGTTGTCAATGTAAAGAAAATGCACTAAAAGTTTAGAATCCATAAACTCAAGCCCATTTGCTGTAATATATTGGGTTCATTATGTATTAAATTATTCCATACCAAACCACTTACCTTGCAATTTATTTTGTCTTTAACATTGTTTAGCATTTGATTATATGTGGAGTTTCGCAAATGTAAAGCATTGAACAAGACACTGAAAATTTATGTAATTCAGTTTTTCATTTTAACGTAACATATCACGGGATCTTCAACAGACCCCGAACAGTCAAAAGACCTACATTTGCTGCAAGCTTTCGAGGAATCAGCAGACCGGACTCTGCCTTCTTCACTTTGCAATAATTTAAACTTGCACATATCTGTATTCAAGTAACTATTCTCCACAAAGACCTACTAAATAGCTATAGCAAACACTAGTCGATGCCTCTGTCGACTCCAGCAGGATTCGACGTTTCTTTTAGTCCTGGATCTGGAGTCAAAAATTTGTGAAAAACAGGGCCCGTATCCGGAGTCAGTTTTTATATTAAGCGGGAGCAGGAGTCTGCGTGGTCTTTATAAATGTCATTGTTAAGTACAAATATTGCTGAATTTCGGTTACGTTGATGTTTACTGGAGTTTGAACAGGCGTCGGATTCTCAAATTAAAAAAAAAATTGGGCCAGGATTCAGATTCAAAAATTTTGAAACAGGTATGGAGTCGCCGTCTGAAAATGCGTCCAGAGGAATGGACGCAAAAAGGGCAGACCACCACATAGCTTATCAGTTGTGAACCCTTCGGATTAAAGTCAACTGAAATTTGGAAAATACCACATAATTGCTGTCAAATTTTTGCAAAATGTTAAAGTACACAAATTATCCTGTAGCCCATGTATTTATTCCCTACTGATTTTCGCACCACCATAAATTTAGTTATACGAATTTTGAAATTTACCTGTCCTGAAAACGCTAAAAAACAATGTCATATCAACCCTTTTAAAAAATATAGAGCAACGTAGCATTCAATTAATGCAAAAATGAGTAGTTGACTGTAGGGCTGGAGTTTTTAAGCAAATGCACCATTGAAACGTTTTTAGTTTTGCAGATTTGAGTGCATAAATCATCCGCTGTAATTAATTTTTTACGTACAAGAGATGCACGAATTACTGCAAAGTAACAACAAGCGCTTTTCTGCTTTTATATGCAAGACAAAGAAACCATGTTCATTTTTCCCCTCAGCTCAGTTAATGTATACTCGCTTTCGTAGCATACTCCTTTCGGGGTGCTACTATAGCGTGAGGTCTACCACACTATAGCGTGAGATCCACCTCCGGTTACTACTATAGCGTGAGGTCTACCACTGAATTATTTATCCCTCTATAATAATTCCAAGCTATAGCTACACTATAGCTACACACTTACT
>JGI24022J15233_10009110_pt1 | contig 11154 bp, 6 predicted proteins | sample Ectturendosymbi2_FD_15233 | JGI IMG/M metagenome (IMG submission 15233)
TTTTTTTCAAATGACCGAAATTAAATCAAATTGACCGAAATTATTTTTCAAAGCCAGAATGCTTCAAAAAATGGGCCTTTTTTGGATATCACTTACTTTTGTAGAACAGTTAGACGTTCGAACCAGTTTGATTCGCCTGTTAGTGACCGAAATTTTTTGAGTAACCCTATAACCGAATTTTTTTTGGTAAATCGGTCAGTTCCGGCAGTTCTGAATTCCCAATTTCACCCCTGAACTTCAGTATAGAGTTGACAAGATACAGTTGACAAACTAGGCGTGTGTCTTTGTCGGTTTAGTGTGCTATGGATTCAAAATGTGAGTTTCAGTTTCTTTTTGCTCTAGTTAGCATTTGCAGACAGCATGTTTTCGAAACTAGTGCACGTTGTCATGCGCGTCGGAGGATTTTTTTAGCTGGATTAAATAGTGGATTTTTCCATAGAAAAAAATTTCATTTACCAACTCCGAAACTAAGAGAAAAACATTTTTCTTCAAAAACATTTTTCTGCAAAATGTCAAATTTTAAAATCCAGGAGGGCCTTGGCCTTCCCCTGCCCTCTGTCCGATGCCTATGCACAGAGTCATTTAAACAAGTGCTACATCACCAGGGAAAGACGCACTTGTAACCAAGCTACAGACGCACGAGCAGGAACCCTCAATGGTTTTCTTAAAAAATCGACGTGGTCAGTTAAACATACCTTGTTGGTTATAATAGCAAGGATTCTTTATTAAAGGTATGAAAAGTACAGCAAACAAGTTGCAGTTACTCTTGTTTGGTAAGTTTTCAGCTGCCTTGCACAATCACTCAACCCGTGATCCGGTACACGTACGTCGCTGTTCATCGAGTAAACCAGACAGCGCAACAATCAGTCTGCAATTGGTTTCATCGTATTTAGCTTGAGATAACCGTTTCTGGTTGCTGCAGCAATTTTTTTCCTAATGGTCAGACGCGCACCTGCTGAACAGCCAGCCAACCGTTTCGGTGTTGGGGTAGTACGTGCAGCACTACTTTTATACGAATTACCTTCGGTACTCATTTCAACTGAGCACGAGAACACCTGAGTTGTTTTCGATTTTATTCAAGAAAGGCGTATACTTAGACAAGAGCTATGTATTTGTATTTATTTTCTATTTTTTCAAAAGTCTTTTATGTGTGCTGTCGTATGAATTATAAGCACAAATATTGAAAAAATATGTTGCATTTTTGCATTTTGTGTTCTAAGCAGTATTTTTTCATTGATTGTTTTGAAACAGATACTCCTTCACGAGCAACACCGGCAATAACTACAACGACAATTCCACAAACAAGTAAGTATATTCACATTGTTTCTCAGACTTGAGGTCTGTGAGCTAATTTTCTTCGAATCATTGTTTGAGCTCTGTTTAGCAACAACTCAGATATGGCCTTTCCACAGCTGAAACAATGATTGGGGTTGAATCTTTCGCAATTAATATGATTGTTTTATCGCAGTAACAGCCTTAGGCAACGAGAAAATTATTCTGCAAGAAGCGAATGAGACACACCTGTTAAAGGTTTTTACATTCATGCTTCCGAAATCTTTTTGAACGTTATTTTTGTTGAAACGAAATTGGCGATTTCTTTACATGCCTTTTGCCGTACATGTATGTTTCATGTTTTCAATTAGCAAGTGCTTTTATTTAAAAACGCCAAAACTGCTTGCTCTTGAATGGTAAAACAGTTTTGATCTGTCGTTTTCTCGTCAATATGAAGAGTTTTAAGGATAATATAGACCACGCAGACCAGTTCATTTTGTTGTTACTACTACTGAGGCCTGAGCCTCAACAGTACTTGTAGCAATGTTAATGTAAGTCAGTGGTGATTAAGTCATATATTTTGAAAAGAAGATGATAGACTTTGTGTCTTTAGAGTCTGCTTAGTGTTTTTTGCTGTCGAGTAACAAAGGGCTTGAATGGACCAAATGTTTTGAATAATTTGGCCGAGCTAAAAATGCAACGACCTGTGTTGAGCCAGGCTATAAAATGTTTGGTCTATAGCAGGTTCTTTAGGTGCTGTTTTCGAAGACACACCCAATCGATTAGTTTGCATAAGTCACAGTTACTAAACAAAGCTGAAATAGAAATGTTGAGGTAGGCTACCAGAACACTGACCACGTCCAGTATGTTGTTCTGCTTACTTCTTTTATTTAACTGTGGCGATTGTATTTTTACAATAACATGAAAGAACCACGTCGGGCCGCTTTTTACGGGCCAGATTGGACACGGCCACGCTCTTCTACAGCCCGGACTAGACTGGGGCTTAATTTTAACTAAGCCAGCTGTGGGTCAGTCAGTGACTGAGCCGTGGTGGGCAGTAAAAAGTCGGCCTTTTCTGGCCTCTGTAGAGGAACAATGCGGGCAAAAAGAGCAGACAATATTTTTTTACTTATTACTTATAGTGATACAACTTTTTGCAGCATCATTTCAGTCTGTTTCTACCTCTCCGAGAAATGTTTCGACAGACTCACCAATCAACGGAATTTGTAAGTAAAACTTCAAGGTTGACTGCAAACTCTAGCGGTAGAAGGAACTTTGAAGCTTGCTTTTTATTTGTTGCAAAAAATCTTATTTTGCTGATTTTGCGTTAATTTACAAAATCTGATGCATTTTGTGGGGTAAAGTAATACCAAATACGCTACATGGCTGGTTTCATGCAGTATTGTCGGAATGATTTGATATTTTACCTAATGATATCATATTTCAAGTGTTTTGCAAATACAACAACCACTCCAGTTTAATCCTTATGAATATAATATTTTGACAGGGAAGTAATCCCTTTACCTCTTCACACATGAAATATGACCGTTTTGTATTTAATTCGCAGATCACTTTCCGACCTTACTTCAGCGTATGCGCAACGGCACCATGCTTACATCTTCAATCTCACGGTTTCATTTTTACCGATACGACGACTCTCAAGCTATGTCTATCTACGATGGTGGAAGTGACATGTACGATACAGGAAATCAGGTGCTGTTTGGGTTGAAATTGCCGATTATCTGGGGTTCTACTCTAAAAATACAATTGATTGTATTTTGAATTAACCGTTTGCCGTAAGTTATTGAAGTGTGCGAGTCTTAGTCGGGACTTCAAAAAAATTCAAAGCCAACATAGCTGTGTTCAATTATTTTCGATTTTTAAATTGAAACTCTTTAACACATCATGAAACAAAAAAGTTTACAAGTACAAAACACCCGTTCTTCAGGTTAAATGTTTGGTGATCATACAATTGTTCAAGACAATTACGCATTTGCTCTCAATTGCAAAACTTCGTTGTTGCATAAATGGATTGTAGACGTATGTCCCGAAGCATTTAAAGCTTATGTTCGTTTAAATACATTTCAAAATGTATGAATGTCTTTTAGTTTGTGATTTGCTAAACACTTTGAGCGAAATCGTGACGCAAGATGTTAACAATGAAACAACCTCTTAGGCAAAATGCTAATTTATTTTCTTTCGGAAATAATGTGGGAATAAGTTTTCTGCTTGATTATTAAAGAACTTTTTGAATTTTTCTCTGTAGAAGTTTTTCATCTCATGTTGAAATTTTTAGTAAAGCGATCTATCACGTTTTGCAAATTTATCTTTCGATTGACCATCCTTCAGTTGGAATTTTTTAAATGCCTTGTAAGTTTTCCTATACAGAGATAAACAAATAAAGTATTGTTTGTGTTCATAAAATTCGTTATGCTCTCCGCTTGTCTTGGAAATTTTCAATATATACTTCGTGTCTTCGGATTCATTTTCTGCTCATGACAGTAGTATGAAACAGGTTAATATTGCTCAAAGTGACGTGTAGAGGTTATTCAACCTAAAACGTTTGCTTTATCGTGTTGTGCCTCTTTATTCCACTAAAACAGCATTTAGAAAATTACCAACAACGATTTTTTATAAAACGGTTGACAAAGCTTAAAATTGAACGCTAACCCTTTTTATAACCAACAGAATTTGTGTGGATAATAGTGAAATGCTGCCACAACTAGCCGAAAGAGCTACTCGTGAATTTTTCAGTCTGTTTACCTTGTGAACGAACGCTTTTTTAGGTATACTACTTCATGGATGGACAAGGTTCTCAGATAACCTACAATCGCACATACAAGTTAGTATAAGCTCATGAAAAGTGTTCTATCTTCCTGTATTCGTAGCTACTTATATTTTGATTTTGTGCTGAAAGTACTACGGAAAGCCAAGTTACGCTTCCTAATTGACCGGCCATTGGTAGTTTGTTTGGAGGAACATATCACCAATGGCCGTATTACAATTTCATCCTCCTTTATAAAACTGATATTTCAATTTTTAGCAGTTTCGTCACAACAACTTGCACTCATATGTATATGCATGATTTTATCTATCGATTCAACTAGCAACATAGGTTCTGTCTTTGTTGAGGGTCTTTGCTGCACATGCGCCAAGCTGTTTTCAGTGTAACAAGATTGAGGCAAGATCTTTAATACAATTTTACTACATTTCTGATTCTATTAGGCTGAAACTAATTTTTGTCAAAAGAGCTTTTTTTGTTAAACACTGTTTTCTAACGCATTTATTTTAGTTATTGCTTGCGGATTACTGCAATTGTTACCTACATTTGAAATTTTTTTTCATACCGATTTGCAAATTTTAGGACACATATCAAGCTAGTCATGGTGGAATGCAGTGGTTTGAATGATCTTTATTTATTTATTTGCATAATTTTTCAACTATATTATCAAACACACATTTACAACTTCACTGCTGCAAAGCCTTAACCACCTTGATTGCAATTGTTTTTGACTTACCGCATTACATCTGTTTGCCATTCAGCGTTGGTAAATGAAACGCAATGCAGTATTTTTTTTTTCGACAGCGGTTCAACTTATAAATTTACATCCATTGCAACTCATCCCTTCGTGGCTTTTTTCTTCATCGATGCTAACGATTCGTTGCCACGCAACTACACGATTAAGGTACAATGCTATGTTTCGCGACTAATCAATGAAATTATAAAGAATAAATTTGATTGTTCGCGGAGATCCTTTGTTTAGTTTGGATTTCTTTCAAGATCATAAAAGTTGTCTAGCGCAATGGGAAGACAGGTATTAAACACTGAGTGATGCACTCACAAATACTGGAAAAATAATTTACGATAGTTGCAGTAGTTATGGAACGTAGGGCAAGGTCAGCACAGAGCAGATTCAACTGTTTGAAATCTTCTGCAGCATAGTCGAAATTGACTTTGAATTCTTACCATCCTTTCGTACGTTGTTACGGTACACCGGTAAAGCAGCAGATTTTAAAGAAATTAGCGTTTCGAACTCTAATGAGTAGATCTAGCGATTCTGGTTTTGAAATCTAATTTTCACGTCGGAATAAAGACGTTTTTCAGAAAACGAATTATGACCGTAATTTAAATGACATTGATACCTTTTCTTAAAAATAGGTGATATCTTTTTGTTTACAATGAGTTAAAAAGTCATCACAAAAATCGTTTCTATTTAAGTCTGAAATTCTTGATACTAACGTTTTTGATTATTTTACTCATGTTAAAAAAAACCTTAGCCGTTTAAATTCACTAATTGTAATTATTATTTCAAGTGGTTTTGTTGGTGATGAAATCCAGTGTTTTTTCCTTCTCTTATTCAGGTTGTGTCGAATCTCGGTGCTGACGGATCAGGTTTATTTGCAAGGTCCGGCGGATCAGTTACTTCCGGAAACTACACTCTTCAATATTATTACGCTCAAGTTTACAGCACCCTCGATCCAACTGTGTGCGAAGTATACTTCGTTGTGCATCCCCAGGAGGTAAGGCTGCACACGGCTCACGTAGCAAGTTTGTTTTGTCTTTCTTGCGTTGGAAGACTATGCAAACTCTGAATTTTTTAATATTTCGTTCGCAAATAACTTCTGCTTGAAATGAGGTGTCCTGCGTTTTAACTGTAACTTTTTGAAGCTCAATGAGATGGGCAGCATTGTGTTTATTTGAAAAATTTGTATGATGATAAATGTTTTTTAAATGCGTTTTTGACAACACTTTTTGAACTGCAAAGTAACACACGAGGAGACGAAATGTTTTACGTTGATTTCGTAACAGACTTTGTATGTGGAAAACAACAGCAGGATACGAAGATATCAAAGGCTGTTAAAACTGTTTGTCACAGGGTGTCCACAAAAAGGCATCCTAACGTCTGTAGAACCGACTGTAGCGGGCATATTCTGTTTTGTGTGTAAACACTCGGGGGTTCGTGTTGAAAAGGTCCAATGTTATAAATAGCTTGCTGCACTTTTAATTTAGAGAGGTCAAGAACTTTTATTTGCTGTTTGCACAATGACATAAATCCAGATTAAGGATGACTTTTGACCAAACGCACCAGTGGCTCAAGCGTGGTCAGAGTTTCAATCCTGATTAAACACAGTCACTTTTGGACAACTATGGATTTTTACGTTGCTGGTTTCACAAGGTGGTGAAGTCGATAAAACTAAAAATAAACTCTTTTGAGGTTGATTGTTTAATCTGCACATATCTTTTACTTTTCTGAGCCTACTTGTGTGGCTTAATTAGTTGTAAAAGTGGAAAGTTTCAGCAATTTATGGATTTATAAAAAATCTTCTTCAAAGCATGTAGTGGTAAGTGCAATCATCTACCTCAAACTAATAGATCTTTTTTAAAATCACGTTACTAATGTAAAAATATTTTTGGTGTGGTAAATAACTACGAATTATTTTTTAAATTACATTTTTTAGTTGGTACCTAACGAAATATATTCAGAACGAAATGTCATTTAACATTTATGCAAAAATGTGAAGGTGTAAATACCACCGATATTTCATCTGTCGAAGAACTATCATCCATTGTAAAAGCCAAGAGTGATTTGTTCTCTGGCTGGATTTGCGCAAAAGTACAATCAGTGCACTTGTGCTCAACAATTCTTTTATTTCTAGGCTTCTAGGAACTTTTCATTTACTCTTGAGACCCCAATACAAGACAGGTACACGATGAACAACATAGCAGTACTCAACGGAACTGTGAACAGCCGTTTTTGGTTATACACTGTTGTCTACGTAAGTATTGTTGAATTTATGTTTTTTTCGTTGGTTTTGTTTAAATTTACTCTACCATTTAACTTTGTCCAATTCACTGTAACGGAAATCAACGTGCGTGAATCACATTTGCATTTCAAAACTTGGTTCAATGTGGGTGTAAGTTTAATTCAAACAACGCAGTGATGAGTTTACTTTGACGTAATACAAATTTTGACAGTGCCACAAAAAAGTTGTATGGTAAATAGGGAAACAATTGTATCGCTTCATCCCCATTGTCAATAACATAAATGTTTACGGACGGTTTGGAAACGATTTTGAGATCTGTAAAGCATTTGTAAATTGCTACTTTTAAAAGAATGCGAAAATGATTTTCATAATATATGCACTAACACATTTCGTGCTTGATGATCGTTTTCTAGCTTGATGAGCTTGATGGTTTTTCAATTTGGTTAAAGTGTCCTGAAAACAATTCCACAGCTTGATAAACACAGCTGATATGATTCAAAATTGCCATTCAACATTTTCTCATTATCAATAATGCTTGCTTTTTTACATAGTGCTATTTTCGAGCTTTTTACAGAATGCTTTCTTTGAGGACCATCCTAATGTACAATCTTCCTTACTAAATGTAAAGTTGCAATTGACTGACAGATATTGTTCTTGCTAGCCAAAGAAGTGTACGTCATTCGAAGTGTACGTCAATGTTAGCATAACAAGAAATATATATCTTATTCTGTACACATCATACACCCCTTCATCATTTTGACAGATGAGCGTGTACCCCTAACATGTCTTTCTCTGACAATGATCGACTTTTCCAAAATATCTTTTCATGACTAATCGTAGATGTATTTAACGATAAGCATACAGTGATTTTTGAAAATTATATTCACTGATATGTGTATGAATATTTGGAAATAAATAATATATAAATGTACAGTATTTTCCCTTCTATTGCTAACCTCAAATGTATCCCTTCAGATAAGCAGATGTACCCCTAGGGGCACATGTATCCCAGGTTGGGAACCCCTGGTGTAGGAAATCGCAAAAAACAGGTGTGTTTGAAATTGTGAGCGAATTCGCTAATATGTTTGATAGATTGCAATCTTTGATACCGATATAGAGTTGCTATTGTTTTGTCTGAAGGGTGTTTCTTACAAATGGCAACAAAAATCCGAAAGCGTTCGGGCTTGAGCGTGCGTTTAAAGATCAAATAAAACAAAATTATTCTCTATTTTGAAGCTGTTTGAAATTACGTAAAGGCGGAATTGCAGAGAAAGTCAATTTTATGAACTCTGTAACGAGGCAAAGTTTTATAGAGATGTTCTTTCCTTTGACAAAAAGTTTAGACATTGTTGAATTAGCGCATCAAAAATGAAAGTGCTTGCCATCTATCTCGAAATCAAAACAGAAAACATGGAAAAACAAGAAAACATCTGAAATCGCCACAACTGTAGACGAGTGAATTGTGGTCAGCACAAGAATGTAAAATGTAAAAGTTTAGACAAAAAAGAGACAAAACTAACGTATACATTTAGTTTGCTAACAAAACCTTTTTTTAGTTTTTCGAGCTTTTTACAGAATGCTTTTTGTTAGAAACCTGTCTGCTTTAAATGGGAGGTACCTTCCGTTGCAAATTTTTTATTTATGCTTGAATGGGTTACTAACGTTGCTAAATCGGTTTCTTGCTAATGACGTGCACGTGGTGCAATGTATGCTTCATTTCTGATGAACTTCGCTAAACTTTTTAATATTTCTCTGTTGTGTCAATTATTTCGTTTGTGCGACTGAGCAGTGGTGTGTTCCAGGCAGGGGTTGCCAACCAGACATGAGGTAATCGTAATCGTCAATCGTAATCGATTACAGTTTTTTGAGTAATCGTAATCGTAATCGATTGAACTGACCAAAAATTAAATGTGATTGTAATCGTATTCGATTACATTGCACATTTAATCGTAATCAACGATTGCTTTCGCGATAAAACTTGGAAATCTTCACCCTACATCACTGAGAGATGAACCGCAGTTTTAGTGGCTAGTTGTCCTCCTTTATCCCCGCTTTTATGGTTATGTGTCAGGGGAGGCCATCTGTGTGCGTTTAATTCAGATAGTCCAGCGGCAAGCACAGCGTTTGTAGCGAATTATCGCTTTGTTCCAGCTAGCCATCCTGTTAGACGCCAGAATTAATGCAGTGAGTCTAGTGAGACGTAGCAACAAAAATAAGAACGACTTGAAACTTCGGCAACAGAAGAGATAACGGTACATTGAGAGGAGAGGTGTTGGTTTTGTTTATATATATTCGGAATGAATCTGTGAATGTAAGTGCTGGAGTAGACTACGTATATAATTACTTCAGTAATTTATATAAATTAAATTTTTGCAACGGAATAAGGTAATTTAACCCAAGTCGAAAGCACCTTTCTACAACGCTGATAACTAGCATGTCAACAGAGATCACCCGCGGATACTGGTAAAAAAAGACAATGAATCCAGTGACCTTGTGTCAACCGTTGGCTTTTTGTCCAATAGATAGATGCCCAGTTATACTGGCATAACTGTTCCTTTCACTTCAAATTAAAAGCTACCCAGGGGTTCCCAACCTGTGGTACTCGTGCCACTAATGATACGCGAAGGTCTTCCAGGTGGTAGGCGAGTAACTTCCATTTTTTCACAACACCTGGATTCACAGCTTTCTAGTTTACGTATCAGGCAAATGACTTCCTGTAGGTTTTTATCTCTTTTTCATCGCAACATTATGACTTTCGAAGCGCTGTTAGCAAATTTAAGCCACGCATCGACCAATTGGTGGAAGTAAATAAAATAAAAAACTCTTTAAATTTAGTTGTGGTCTTTTATCGTTATTGTAATTTATGTTTTCCTCTGAATAAACTAAGATTCGATCAAATTGGTTGTTCTGGAACAAGTGGTACGCGTTGCCAATGCGGGGTGCCCAAGTGGTACGAGATCGTTTAAGGGTTGGGAACCCCTGAGGTACACACGACTAAGCTGCGCTTGCAAACGATCCAACGGCCATCACACAGCTGAAACCACCTTAGCACACAGTTTGAAAAAATAGCCAGCAATTTTGAAATTACTAACCCACGACTTTTCAGCGCTGATGGGCGAAAGTTCAAGCCTGGTAAATGTCGTTTGACTGATAAAGGTTTGAAGCGTTGATTTTTATCAACTGTAACCAACATGTCAAAAATCTATTACTTTTGCTTAATAAATATTGAAAGTGTTTTCTGCAGTGACGTAACTAAGGGGTGGGACAAATTTCCCTTCCCTGGCAAGCTAAACGTAACAACCGGCCCCCCACTAATCTTATATTGCAGTTTTAGTATTTTTTAGCTTTGAATAAGTTGTCGCTTTTTGCGTTTTTCGGCCAGTTTCAGAGATGAGCACTGGTCATTGGCAACGGCACTCCTTCCAAACACGTCAGCAAAAATTGTAACCCTAACCTGAAGACGTTCAAGCGTGTGGTCATAGCACGAAGATGTAGAAACGTTTTTGAACTACATTAACAAGCGATCAATTTGTTTGAAGAAGGTGGAGACTACTGCATCGTCCTTTGCTATGTAAAAATTAATGACGTTCCAAGTTCATTTGCAAAAGTTTAAATCGGTTCAAAATATGGTAAAATTATTTCATTAACCAGTTGACCAAAATTGCTAACTATCAAGTACGCGCGGTAAAGACTCAATGAAAACAGGTGTTGGCCAAGTGTCACAAGGTGTTGAGTTTTGGGCAAAACATTGTGTTGGGGAAAATGCATATTTCTGCGCAAAAGCAAATTTGTGTGAAAAAGGAAAAACATAAAAAATTTGTTTTCTTTATGAATTTCGGGCTTTAAAGGCTCGATATTCTAATGAAGCACAATACAGTTGACAGGTCTAAGATGAAGAACACTACTACAAAAGTACCTAAGTAACTTTAGTAACTGCATTGAAGACAGAAAAAAATTTTTGCGAGATAATTTCAACTCATTATATTAAGGTGATTTAAAGTGCGCAGTAGTCTGTGGAGTAGTTATCTTTGATTTAGAGTTTTAGTATACCCATTCACATCCCGATTCACATTCATATCTTAAGTTTTTTTCTGAGTGTTGGCTAGTGGGCCCCTC
>JGI24022J15233_10009112_pt1 | contig 11154 bp, 10 predicted proteins | sample Ectturendosymbi2_FD_15233 | JGI IMG/M metagenome (IMG submission 15233)
CCAGTCAAAATTCGTAAGGCGTCGGGGTTGATGAGGCGGGTATGAGAAACGCGACACCAAAAAGGCACGTAGTGCCGTGCGGTTGAATGCACCACGGCTGGGTGGCTATACGCAGAGTTTGCTGTAGCTCCAGCACCCCAGCCGGAGTCAGCAAGCCGCCTCAAGGGTACGACGCATGATGTCAGCTTCTTGCGAAGTGACTCGATGTGTGTGCGATACGTAGACGACCTGTCCAACGGTACTCCGAGGTATTTGGGCTCGTAGCAGAAGGGCAGGGGTTAGTCGTTGTATTTGACTTTAAGCTCGCGCTTAGCTTCCTTGTTGTTGAAATGGAAGGCTGCCGACACCGTTTTTGTAGTGCTGAGCTTTAGTTTCCAAGTTTGAAGGTATTCACGTACGGTTTCCATGTCCTTGGTCAGCGCCACTTCCACTGCCTGCCAGTCTCCATCAGCATGCATAATTGCTAGATCGTCAGCATATCCATGCTTAGGTAGATCATATTTTACCACTGGTATTTATAACATAGTTATTTAGAAAGAAAAATAGATCTTACTGGCTTTGCCTGATATCATGGAAAACGTTCACAGCAACGCGTTGATTGTCAGATGAGGGAATCCTTGCGAAAAAGGTAAACTCATCATGGCTATTTCTGTAGGGCATATAACGTAAAGTTGAATCACTGTTATGCGTTACATGCGTTATGTCGGAGTGGAAGCAAGATTGGGAATGGAAGTTCACAAACGTTTCGGAGCAGGTGGCATTCATCTCGAAATTGAAGTGAATTCTAGACCGCAAAATATTAATCCGCACATATCTGACGTGGAATAGGACGCTGTCGGTCATGTCTATCGTGGTTTGTTCTTGTGGGCCAGTGTCTCACTTTATAAACGGTAAAATCTATGGAGTAAGGCGACAAGATCATGATGAAAACACTTAATTTTCATGAAGATGGTAACTGAATCAAATGTTCCAAAGGATCTGTAATGATGCAAAAGAATTTGGTGAAATATAGGCACAATTTTGTAATTTCAGTGAGAAACGTGAGCAATTAATCAGATAAGGGTTCTCACGATTTTAGGCATGTTGCGCCAAGTTGCTTATTTTGAAACTTGCAGCACTGTTTTCAAATAAATTTGTAGCAGACGACGTCAACATAAGTTCTTTTTGCATTTGTTTTTTTTTTACTCGTCTAATTGTAGGGAGAATATAATTTTGCAGTTGCTCTATTTAGATTTGGTGAGTTTCAAGCAACAGCCATACCAGGGAGAGTGTGTTTTGAACATGCACAACATAATTAAATCTCTCGTGATCCTACGGGCGTTTCTATAAAAATGAAGTGGAAAGCATACAATAGCCACTGTATCTTCCCCAAAACGCAAAAACATCAATCTCAACTCAACAACATTTTTTCCTTGGCAACTCGAGAAATATTGCATTTCCTGTAAGTTACCTGTAAGCCAACATGATCGTAAAGCAAGAATGTGCTTTGTTAAATTATGATGTCCGGCTTCACTATCATGCTGGGTTTTCAAGATATATTTCACTCGATCTTTGTGGTGATACAGTATTTGTTGCAGCACTCTGGCTAGTAATCACTTCGTGATGCCCTCACATACATCAGAAAACTAGATAAATGTTGCAACGAATGTGAAATCCCTCGCTGTTATTACAGCTTCGTCTTCTGCTAAATCAATGGGCCTAGACAGTTTTCCAGCCTAACTCCTCAAACGCGACATTTTTTTGTTTCAACACTGTGCAGCATTCTGTGCAAGTGTTGGAATGAAGGTCATTTTCGGAAAAAGCAAGGGAATGTCGGCAAGATCGTCATTCTGTGCTATAACATAAATGAAATAAGAAATGGCAGCAACAGCAGTGGAATCTCGCTACCACTAATCACAATGTGGTTTTTGGGTCAACAGATCTGGTGATCGTCTCAATGCACCAAATCTAGAAGCGCCATGAGCAAACACGCATGCTTTCTTATTGCTTTCGTTGATAAGGGATACATATCGTTTTGTAAGTAACCAAATGCTCACCTGCATTTCTCAGCTTTCTCAATTCGTTGCATCAAAGTGATAGTTAGACATTTATTTGAAGATACTCTGTGAGACCCCTTAGAGCTGAGCAGAGATATAAAACAAGGCTGTGTGCAACGCTATTTGAATCTTCGTTTCAGGTGCTATCGAATTGTATTCCATGATGAAAAGATAATGACATCACTGATGCAGTACCTCTTTTCACTTGCACAGAGGGAAAAGTATTAAACCTAGTAATATTTCCTGTAAAAACAAGGGCACCACCCATCCTTGTATGTGAAGTGCCTCCTTTCTGGTGCTGGTATCGGTTCACACAGCGAAGGAGGCCTTCAATAAATAATTGATTGTTTTGCTGCTTCTTGACAAAGGTTGTTTCTCTGGTAACGAGCAATGGAAACGTTTGTGATCCAACTGGTGTCTTGTACTGAAACCTCCCAATGTGACACCATCGCAAACGAATCAAGGGTCGAAAACGTCCATGGATTTTGTAACAAACGTGAACTCTCGTCCTTTGTTTCAAGACGAGCATTCTACACCGTAGATACTTTGTATCACTATGAAACATTAGTCTTGATTTCAAAACTGTATTCGGAATTCAAGTATCAAGTATCATTCAGTGATAAAATAGGTTCACATACTGCGCAAAAACAGGAGCGTCTTTATTTGTAAATCAGGAAAAAATCGTAAGAAGACTGGGCAAAATATTTTGAATTCCAAATTAGAAAAATTCTTGTTCAGTTAAATGATTAGTGCAACATTTTCTATGGACCTATAGCACAAGAATTTTACCCAAGTTGAACTTTGCTTTGCACAGAAAATTGCAGCAAAATCTTCGGAAGGTATATGATCTACTGTAATTGATTGATGGATAATCTATACAGTTTGCTTTTGCTTCTCCAGAGTTTTTCAATTTGCATGGCTTTGTGAAAACGATACTTTTTCTCTACGCCTTTTTGCATCACATGGCCATGAATTCCATCTCTGGTTATCTTTAAAAATTCAGTGACAATTTTTTTGCAGGACACGTGTGGTTTCACTTCTTCGAATAAAAAAATTAAAAAGGTAGTTTGAAAGCAGAGTGAAACGCATTCATAATGATTTCATCATACACGTTCAATTGCGAATTTCAGGACATTGATATAGAATCAAACTATATGGCTTAGATGCAAACACGTGATGCAAATGCATACAACGATTTTTCAGGTATTGAATGAATATTCCCTACTTTTCCACACTCTTGGTGTTATGTTTAAGGAAAGTGCGGTCAGATAAAGTGCGCCGTGTTTACAGAGTGGCTCTATTCTGGGCAGTGTTTTTAATGGCAACGTATCGACAATTATTAATATATCGTAGCTGCTAAAACATTGACCCATACCTGAAACGCTTGGTTTGACCAGTGCAAAGCTTCATCACTGGGTTCAATAAACCATTGGTTGTGTAATAGCTTATGTTGTTCGACGTATTCACCATCCACATGTATAAGTTTTGGCTAGTGTTGAAAATATTAATGTCAAATAAGCTGAAAGAAACAAACAAAACGATTTGTGATTTCTTATAGTCAAATAAAACTAATTCTAACAATAAACAAAATGATTCACAAATAAGGGTGGCGCAGGAAAAATAAAATGCGCTTAGGCTAAGTCGAATATGTTGGCCGGCCATAGGTGTAGGAGCAGGCAATTTTTTAGTGTGCAAAGATATTTTGTCCGAATTTTCCCAAACCTACTCGAAAAACATTTTATATCACAAGCTTCCCTCTACAAATTTCCTGTAGCTCCTGGTAGATTCTATTTTCCTCTGCCATGTTGCCATAAACTTGATAATATAAATTTGGGTACTTGAAATTTGATTTTTATAACCCAAGTGAAAAACATACATCTGGCTGTTTTGTCAGAAGCCAACTGACTCAGATTTCATGGGCATCTGCTTCACAGTTCTGAGGTTTGGCGTTACATTCACATTACAGGTGTTGATTTCAGCAATAAACCTGACACCTAGCTGTGGACGTATCTGCAACACACTGCATGGTAAAATGTTTTCAATCCCATACACCGTCCTTAGACTTAATAACACAGCGTTGCTGCCTACTTGCCTGGCATGGACTCTACTTGCATGAAATAATTGCTCTGCAGCCTACTCGATTCCCACACTGTACAATTAATGATACACATGTATGAATCGCCTTTTTTGACGAAACGTTTAAGCGAGTAAGTTAATCAGCAGCTCTCACATACGAAAACACAATGTTACAAATGAGAGATTTCGTTGATTTCATGTTTGTTTCATTTGTTTTCTTTGACATAATGAACTTTTATTTTTGCACTTAATAACAAATAAATATAATTTGATTAGTATTATAAGAAAATCTTGAAAGTTCTTTACACAATTTTTTTGAGATTTTGTCCAAATTTTGACAAACCAAAAATTTTGGGAGTGCCCCCTACACTCCCGGATCTTCCACCATTGCAGGGCTTCGAGATGGGAATAAAATACGAAATACATGTTTTCCTTTGCATATTGACAACGATCGGTATTCCGGTGAGGATAAGATCATCGCTGAAAAACGTCCACCAACTACTTCGAACATCTCGTATAAAAGACTACGAGAGTCCATCTATGGCTTCTGCATGAACGAGAAACAAAAAGGAAATAAAAATGAAAAGTGCCCGAAACGCTCACCGGAATAGGTTGTCTTGCATCATCATTTGCATATAAGCGAAGCCACCATCAGAGTAAATCAATGTAGACTGGAAAATCAACTCAATGTCATGTTCGCAGTTTGAGGGACAAGAAACGTCTTTAATGTGCTGCGGAACTGACCAATCTGTTGGATCTTCGATTAGGATCAACCCCGCCATTCCACTGTCCACCTGCGAATTATAACGTTTGCACTTTGCTGCCTTGCAATCTAACTTTGCGCCAACGTACGTTCCAAAATTGCAAACTCTCCAACAAAAATATTCATTTCAAAGTATTTTTACTTTTAATTCAACTTTGGTTTTAGGAAATCTGCCATTTCATGTATTCAAGTGAAAACATTTCCATAACAGAATAATTTTCTCTGTCTGCACTAAAATACCTTCAATATTTTGATACTAGCAGTTTGTCCTTAAACGTCTTAAATCAATACCAAACTAGTGTTCACAAAGAGAAAAAACAAAGTCCCTCATAAAATCGTGCAAGCATATTGGTAGTGTGCAATGTTTGAAAATGAAACTGAACAGCTGTATTACATAAGATCAAAGGTCTCACCTGAAACGAGGTAGAACCGTGCCAGTGAGCGTGATACCAGAAGCTTCCAGATGGATGATTATTGATTATCTGATATGTGTAGTCGCGATGCGTCAAAGGGTCAATTTTCACTGACACATTGTCGGACGGATCCTGCAATTAGAGAGAAATAACATTCTTGCTCTAAATGTAACTTTTTCCTGTAGACACGTCTTCTGATTTTCAATAGCATTGTTTTTTATTATTTGGTTTTAGCAATTAACGCCAGGCCAAAATCGTAGGAAATTTGCTTTTTCCCTGGGGAACTAAGGTTATAACTATTGTCCATGAGCACTATGACAATTCACTCAGTGGCTTTGGATCGAAAACCCTACCATTCGATTGAGAAGCGGAGAATCTATCAATGAACTACAGGAGCGTAAGTTGATAGAGTCTACTGTCGTTATAAATTTGAAAAGCCTGTTGTTTTGCAGAATCACAAACATTTTGCAATTGGGAGAATCCGCAGCATGATCGTGGTTGGAACAAAATAACCACCTGCATCTTAGTTTCCTGGATTTACTTGCTAAATGTTTCAAAACGTTTAACCTGCCTTTATTGTAAAATAAACGATGCATTTCTTTCATTCAATCGGAGTCTTTCATGAGGTAGTGAAATCAATAGTTAAACCCACAATTGGAACACCACCAAATTCCAAAACTCAGATGACTATTTCTAAACAGATTTTGAACTTATACAAGATGGGCGGACTTAATGTACTGCATGAACGTAGAAACTACGTAGGAACATTGTCCTTAACCTTTCCAAAGCGTTACCAAATCTATAGCAACGTTGAAAGCACTACAGATATTTGAAAATTTGCAAAACAGGCCGTTAACAGATACAAAATAAATAATATCTACTGTATCATGGAATTATGTTTGCAGATTGAGAATAAAATCATCCCCACTTACCATACTGCTCACGTGCAAGCCGTGAGTATGAATATTTGTTGTGTTTGGACTGTTGAACGTATTGCGGAGGTTCGTTCCAGGAGGTGACAAATTATTTTGCGTAAGTGTGTTGTTCTGCAAAAGGAAATATATAACCTGAAAAATTAACAGTAACATTAATTTCAGCGCTAGTCGACCGGAAGAACTATCTGTTTGGTCTTACCAAGACCAAGATCGGAATCAAGTCCGACTCGAATCCAGTTTCCATGGACTGGAATTCTAAGCGAGTGGAATTGGACTTGGAATTTAACTGAATTCATATTGCTATTGTCTCAGACGTGCCAAAACTGCGATTGGCGATTGCTTGGTATTACAGCATTGAAGATAAGTAGGTGTACTTTACGTGAACTAAATTTTCCAGTAAAATGATTTGTGAGCAGGTTTCGCTGTTTTTCCCTTGTGGCACTTCTTATATTGAATGTTGAAAAGTGCAGTTACAATCCTCGCAGAGTTATTTAAGCATAGTATTGGCAGGCAGATTCCTCGAATACCCTACTTCACTTGTTATTTTTTTAATTACCTAATTTCTAATTACGAAGATTACAGAGCTTGATCAAAGAACTGCAGTAGTTTGAAAAATGGATACGTCGGTAAATAGACATGACAGAGAATATTTGAACACTCTTGTTCTTGAACACCATTTCACTGGTACATCGAGTGGTGAATCCTGCTACACTCAACTGTAATTAAACTGAAGGCCTACTCGTACAACAGTTGGCGCTCACCAATTATTTCAATTGTACTATGTGGCAATGATTCGGATGGTCTCACCGCCATCTTAATTCTAGCGATAAACGTTTCTGAAAAAGGTAAGGGCATTACGGAAGAGTTGCAAAGAATTTGCCATTGTACAGTTACAAAAATGATTCAAAAAAAGCTATAAGTATTTGATACACCAGCTGCATTTATATCATGATATAAATTTTGCTCAAGCTCAAATACCTTCTCTAATTTACGTGTCAATGCTGCAATATTCCTTGGTTGTACTTTACCGAGAAATATGCAAAGATTGATTTAGCAAAGTACTTACACTGAGAATATGTTTGGTGGCCAATACTTTCGTAATTCTATTTGAAAGCAATTCTATTCTAAAGTCATTAGCGCATAAGGTCTGGTCATTCTCACCAAGTGAAGATGGACTGTGTCACCGCGTTTGATTCTCCACGTAGGCCCAGGAATCTGTGAATTATAACTCCGACGACGCAGTTGCAGCCAGTCAACAACAAAATCTGTTACATTTACTTCAAGAGTCACTTTTAGCACCCCATCGTAAGACACCACTTGTTTGGGTTGGCGGAAAGGCATTCCACCTGCAGAAATGAAAAAGAAAGAATCCCATTATTACATGTTTCAACGCTTCTTTGAAGGTTCGTTTTGCATTGTTAAGTTCATTGACTGCAGCCGAACTACACGTTGTTAATCACACTCATGCTATTTTACTTTTCCCTTACAGGAGTGGCTCTTAACCTTTTGTTTACAACTTTTAATCAGTGTTTTTCAAACTAGTGCTGCAGCGGAACCTTCCGTGAATGTTTGCGTTGTTCATGGAACCCTATGCTATGATACAAGTGTCTATCCTTGTTTCTGTAACAAACTTGTGAAACAGTGGTGTAGCTATAAGCGCGGTTGCGCATTTAATCCCAGGCCAGGGATTTTTTAAGGCGTTTTATGAGTTCAAAACGGTCCCACAAAAAATTTCCTCTGCGGCCAATAAAATTGGTATTCTCACGTTAAATCTGGACAACCACGAAATGTTTTAGCTGAATTTAATGTCTAACATCGCTTCGTGGCTTCAATTAACGTCCCAAAAAGGATTCGCCCCGCATCATATAAGTGCAGTACACACATTAGCCTTGTCTATTCATCATAATCGTCTATGAAAATCCTATGCAACGCAACAATTTATAATTTGACGGCATTCATGAGATAAACAATTAGGTTATATAACAATTAAAGCTTCAAATGCCACTGAGTCTGGCGTTTTTATCAAGCCACGCTTTCTCCACAGTGTCAAACGTGTTTATAAAGTCAAGCCTTTTGCAGATTTCATACTTTCAATTTCTTGTGTGGATATTTTCAGAAGATAATGTCACAGCAAATATGTAAAGCTAGCCACCCAAGCATAAAGCAGTGTTTTGTAGTAAGTCTAAACAAAAAAAAACTTGCTGTTGCTCTTCCAGAAAGTGCAAATACCAGCAGTGTTGACTGCAAAGGTTCTTTCGATTCTGTTGTGCATGAAGAACAGCATTCCACTGTTAGAATCTCAAAAGCATCATCACTTCCAGTTAACAGTGAATTAGCAGCATCTAACAATAAAACTTTTCATTTTTTGGATTAGGCTGAAACTTTTTTATGAATCTCTGCAAATGAATGTGTTCCCTCTGCGTGTTGTATGTTTGCGACTGGGCGCAATATGTTTGCGATGCTCTAGGCATTCAGCAATTAACGTTTCCTGCCCGGCCTCTACGCCCAAATCGTCTGGATAATCATATCAGCTGATCAACACCAACAATCTAATAGCTTGGAAAAAAACTCAATGCATTTCACTATTTCAGGATATTCATCAGGATCACATTTCAGATCAAATTAAAACGGTAGCTGAGCGCATACATCTGATTTGCTGGCTTTCGAAAGAAGAGATAGTGAATCTAAAAATAGCGTCTTTGCAAACATTGGTGGACAGCATCGACCATAATGATCGACTTCACTACCTCCGCCATACCAGTTCTGTGGCAGTAACCGAGTTTATCTTGATCATCTCGGAACATTTGAGCAATCGCATTGTTTCTGATGTCGAGCAGAGCCCATGGTGGGCTACCATGGTCAACAAGACAACCAATATTGCAGCATTGGGCTGTCCAATCCACTTACTACAGCCTGGCAAGAGCGAGGATTTTTAACACTGTGCCGTGTTGAAACCAAGCAACAAAACCAGTGCTTGATGTAGCTGTGAATGCTCGGATGTATCAATGAACGCTCCAGACAGAACTGCCGCCAGAAAGTCTTTAATAGAGTGACTTTAGGTTTGGGCAGGATGGTTGACATCCTTCAAATTGAGAAAAACTCCACTGATTTATAGTGTTTCATATTGCAATTTGGGGTCTTGAAGCTTTGTCTGGGGGGCACACCTTCCAAACCCCATGGCGACGCGACATGGTCCAGAGCAGCTTAATGATGGAAGTGATGGAGCGAGCATTTCAGGCCGCAGAATCTGCAGATGATGAGTCAAACACCGATGCTTTAACTGATGAACGAGAGGTGTGAAGTTGATATTAGAAAGTTTGTGATATTATTTTTTAAAATACAGTGGTGCTACTTGTGCACTGTGACTGCCAATACTGTAGTAAACAATATGTTTAGGAATTATTTTGAACGTTTTGCTGAAAAAACGAGGCCTCATAAAATTTCCTGGTGTTCCGTAAAACCAAACCTTAAAAAAACTGTTCCCAGAAATTTCGGACTGTTTCAGCAGAACCCCTGGGAGCCACTCGCGGAATGCTGAGATTCCACGGAACCACGTTTGAAAAACACTGCATTAAGTGCATGTCCTTTATTTCAAGCGCTTGGCTGTAGATAAGTTGTAAAAGCAAATGTATTGTTTGGTAAATTTATTGATCAAACCTTCGATGTTGCACAGCGTTTAAGGCAGTATTGCCCAACACTTTTTGGCCCAAGGTCTACTTTTCAAGCAGTCACCATCCCAAGATCTACCAGCCCAGTGTCAATATCACAAACCTATACACATAGCCTGCAGTAAATATCTTCATATCCAGTCTGCAGTAAATATCTTCACAAAACTTTTTTCTTGTTGTCACGCAACCACTAGATCTCACATGTCACATCAAAAAATCTACCCCCATCAAACCAGCGATGTAGGATGTGGGGGTGCAGGGGGCGGAAGCGCAACCCCGAAAGTTTTTATTTGTCGACAATCCGGGCAAAATCACTGAAAGATAGTGGAATTCTGAGCAAAATCTATGAAAATGTTCGCAAAATATCTGAACTTCCGGGCAAACTACCTGAAAATACAGACAAAAATGGCGCCCGATGTTTTGGCGCCCAACGTTGGGAGAAACACATGAAGACCTTTTTGTATGATTTGTGTGGAAGGAAATACTCACTCAAAGAGTTTCGGGCAAGTTTGAGGAAATTAGGACAAAAATATCTCGCACTTCCAAACATTTGCCTGCTCCTACACCTATGTTTCAAACACACACACACACACGCACGCACTCACCATAATCTCTTTGAGAACCAAACAGTAAAATAATCTAGATGAAACCAAGTGGATCTCTGAGTTTGAAATGAAATTGCCTCGAACGGTAGTGGGCACTTGGCAATGGAAGGAAGCTAACTTCTATTAATCAGGAGTTTTGGAGCTGGTTGCAAGGCGTAGACAAGCTACAAGGTTGTTATTAGTATTTGTTGATCTGCACTTGGACTTTATGATTTTCATGTGCGAGAAAGCAGACTCGCAAAAAAAAGTTAATCCAAATAGAGCGGTTAGGTTCAAGGCTCATCTGAGATTGGGATACTTATCCGCCACCAGTACTTATCCAGAACACTGCATGCTCGTCAGGTTGAACAGATGTTGATCTGACTTTGATCTCAACATCATTTTGCAATGTCAGAATCTCATCCCCAAGCAGAGGTTGCCCCGCATAGTGTTCCAGTTCCCGAGGAATTGTTAAGGAGGCCCCCATAGAGATTCGGCTCCCGGGGAATTGTTAAGGCGGCCCCCATAGAGATTCGGCTCCCGGGGAATTGTTTCCCGCTTGTCCCCCTCCTTATGCCCCAGTCCCCAAGAGCGGAGTTTTCCAAGTCGAAAAGCGACATGATTTTCGTGGCAATGTCACCAACATCAATTGTGGAGAGGCAGTTTTGTCTCCACCAAA
>JGI24022J15233_10009114_pt1 | contig 11152 bp, 8 predicted proteins | sample Ectturendosymbi2_FD_15233 | JGI IMG/M metagenome (IMG submission 15233)
TTCTGAAACCTTCCTGACAGGTCAAGTGGATTTATGTCATTTATATCATAGCTATGTTACCTTTCATTTGAATAAAATTCCAAAGAACTATTAAATAGCTCTAAGACAAATCTCCGTGGACAGTAAATAAAGAAGCTGGTGATCTGCTGTAAATCCTGTAGTGTCACTAATATTAAGTGGCTTTTATCACTGCGACGCAGTGTTTTGTGATGGTTTGCAAACAGCTGAGTGCAAATAATCTGTTACAAACCTAAATCTGAAAGGTAAGGTTGCTTAGACATGAGATCACCACATAACCGGATTGTGAACAAATGCAGTGAAAAACAACATCACAAGAAGAAAACGTAAAATTAAGACTACTCCAAGAGAACAGTTCAAAATTAAAAAACGTAAAAGCGTGGATTTAAAAACTATTACTTTCCAGGTAAAGAACTTATTGTTACATTTCCAGGCAAAAAACAGATTGTTGTCATCAACAAACAATTCATCAATACTAACATTTCACAGGTTTGTATACCCCGTTGGGAGTTCCTGGAGGTCCGGGTGGCTTGGGTATGGCCGAATTACGTTGGCCGAACACTTGCTGAATAACTGTACAAAGTATGTCGCGTTAAGAATATGTAGCAGTCAACAAAATCGTATAAATAGAATATCACATAGTTTGGCAAAATCACAAAAAAGAGACAACAATGTTTGAGAAACGGTTTTGCAACAGATACATCTAAAATACTACAAACTGTAAATACAGTATGCAATTGCTACACATGTGGCATAAGAAACTTATGCTTGGTAGGTTTCGTATGCTGCGCTCTAAGTGCTTACTTGACACATTTGGGTGGTTACAGAATTTTACCGAAAGCTATAACACCTAGGCAAATATAGCAATGCTACTATATAGAGAAAAGTGAGTACCCCACATAGACTAATCGGCAGTAGCGTAAAAGTTGTCAGAAGTTATGGCATTCAAAGATGGAGATGTGTGTGAGACTATGAAACATTTTCGAAAAGCAGAAATTTTCGGGCTGATGCTCATAGCATCAAGTTTTGTTGAATTGTAAGGTTTCATACAGCCGTCCGCGCACATGTGAATACCTTTAGGGGGAATTACTGTATGACTGAAGAATGACATGTTTCTGTACTAGACACTCGTATTTAACGGCAAAATCACCATGTCAAAGGGGCACATGCCGTGTGAAAAAATGAAAACACAATCGTGGATGCATGCTAGAAAATATTTAGCAAACAATTTAAATGTGGCTTAACCTATATAAGAAAAGACATGATACAAATCCAACTGTCAACGTCAAACGTTTCATAGATAAGGTACTGGAGTTGAAAGCTGACGTTATAGGTTCAATATAATCCTTGTTCAAATGATAACCATGCTGATGTTTCCAGTTCCTCTTCCTTGGATGGTTTATTTTGATCATGTAGATCCCAAAATTTTATCATTTATCACAAACCACTCAACACAAATCGCCATGCGCTTTAGCCAAATTCAAAGTAGAGATGGAAACTTTGGCTTGCTCGGATCTATTATTGGCCATTCTTTCGACCTTATCGCCATACGTACGTAATCCTGGAGACTAACACTGCCTGTAAAGTGAAGGTGATGCTTTAACATTACGCCCGTTTCTCAACTACTTGGAATAATCAGTCAAGGTGGAAAATTGTACCGAGCTCATATTGCATGTCGATACGTATAAAAAAATTAAGGTAATGCAGTGATATGGGACGGCGATAGTTTGGTGGTCGGGCGTTCGACCCACAGCACTGCATGAAACGCCATAGCGCTGATTGGGCAAGAGCGTTCACCTGAACCGCTCGGGCAAGAAGTACGTTTCAGGCTTCGACCTGCCGTCACCAGTCACATTAACAAAGAAACAATCTTTCTTGAAATCGCTGTAACGAACAAATTGGCTTTTGGTTTGTTTGGCTAGGCATACTACACAAATCCTACTACTCTGAAAGGTCACGAACAGAAGGTTAAAATCGTCAAGCCTTGTCCTACCTGCGAAGCCCAAGACGACTACAATTAGGCAGTTTCTCCTCTCCATCGATTTGTAATCCGCGTTCCTTCTAAATCTTACTGAAAACAAATGTGAGTATTCCACCAGTTATGTTCAAACGCTTTCCAAATGAATACCCTGACGCAGAGCATAAAAAATAGTTCTTTGCTACGCTGCACCGTAATACCTAGTTTCTGCTGGTGAAAAAATAATGTTGTAAATTCAAGTCATATTAATCTCAAACACGTGCTAAAACCACAAAAATGAAGTAATTTTCAATGACCTCTTCCATTACTGCACCGCATAGTAGACATTAGGAACCTGCATTTGAAGTATCGACTTATTTATTTGTTTGTTTATTTTGGTCCAAAACGCCAAAAGTCTTTGCGTTGATCCTACGTTTGACCTGTTTATGCAAACTACATTGTCATACGAATTGCATAGTGTTTTAGTTATGTAGATTATCTGCAAAGGTTTTTCCTTCGCAATGTCACTTTCTTTTAGTGACAGCATTACGTCTAATAGTAATCTAGGTACATTTTCCTGTCACGGAAATACAGCCTATCAGTTAATAAAATTTGAGGCGCTCCATGTTGGTCAGAGGTGTCAAGCCAGGATAACATGTATTCAACAAAAATCGACTGGAGATTCTGTAATTAAGTAATGTTTTTATTTCAAATCCTTTTTTAAATCTGATTCTTCTTCAAGCTTCTCGTGAAGGTCAAAGATATAGAGGATCTAATTTTACACAACAGCGCATTGCGCAATTTGTCCGTGTGCTGTGACGAACTTTCAGCAATTGTGCCATGCCATCATTATATCAGCTACTGGAAGTTGCAGGGATAAGTGATGGTTAACGCACTACAATAACAGTGATAATAATAACCGAAGATCTGTTGGCGCGGCGCATGGCTGGCAAGCGTGCTCGGCGTTTCCGCTTTTTGCTGAACTGCAGCAACTTTAAGAGCATGATTTTTGCCAGTCGCACGGCCACAACCATCACGATCTCGACACATTGGCGTCGGAAAGATTTTTTCCGGGGGTGGGCAACAGTGGATTTTTACAGGGAGTGTCCAAAAGGATTTTTGCCAAGGGGTAACAGTGGTGAACTTTGATTTTTACCAACCCGAAATTAAGAGAATAACATTTCTGTAAAATTAATATAAAAATATCAAATTTTAAAATCGAGGAGGGACTGTCTCCCCGCCCCCACTTCCGACGCCCATGTCTCGAAACCTTAGCTTGACTGACGTCACTGTTCAGCTTCTCTGCAGAGTATTTTGTGCGGAATATTTCAGAGTATTTCGGGAACACACGGAAAAGAAGCAACTCAAAGGTTTTCATGAATATGAAGTCTTGAAATCCTAAAAAAATATTTTGCTGATATTAAGTTTTAAAAACCAACAGAGAAGTAGTGACTTATCGCAAGGGTTAAGGTGTTGATGAAAAATGCCCCCAAATTTATCTGAAATGGCGTCAAACTCAGACTTAAAATTTTTGTTGACACAACGGCAGTGCATGGCCAGTGGCGTAGCCAGCCCAAAAATTTTGGGGGCTAAAATATACGATTTTAGGCGAATAACACTATTTTGTATGGAAAAACACCTCTCAAAGCACAAAATGACAATATTTTCCAAAAATTTTGGGAGGGCATGGCCCCTTCGCCCCCCCCTGGCTACGCCTATGAGCATGGCACTTTGCGGCATTTCCGTGACGTGATGTTTCGCTTGTTACTGTGTTTTTCTCTGATGCCACTTCCTCACATGCCACAGAGACGTTTTATGACGTAGACGGTATGGGTAAATTCGCAAAATATATTTCATGAGTGGACGATATTTATCTTTGACAACAGCTCGCACATTTCGAAGAACAGAGATATTTATGCCGTTTTTATAACAAACCATGGAAATATTCCGACATTGAATTTAAGCGGAAATCAAAATTCTCCTTATTGTCGGATTTTCATTGCCAGCGACAAGAAGAGCATCGGTAAAGATTTCTGACATCAAATGGTTCTCAGTTTGCCTCTCGGAAAAATTGCATGTTTTCTGACGTTTTACCGTCCTTTTTGAAACTAACGTACTGAAAGAAGTTTACGATGATATCATTGTCAATTTTTTCATTTGCTTATTCTTACACTGCATCAATGTAAATCAACTGTTCGAGAATTTAAACGGATACTATTGCGTGGGTATGCATCCTCCAGCATTGCACACTTAAACACCAAGGTTTGTTCAGTAGATGGCAAATATTAAAAAAAAATGATTTTGCGGTCTGGCAGTAATGCTCTGCAGAGAAACGTACATAGCGAATTCATGTGAAGTAGATTTATTCTTTTCACCAATTCAAGCATTGTTTTATAAAATTAACGATTTTTGGTGGCATGTTTTTTCGATTCACCGCACAGATGTTTTGGCAGCACTCAGGACATCAGCATGTTCAGATGTGAATTTTCACTCGTCTACAATACTTTTTCGTTTGTGTGTTACGCAACCGTCTTGTATACGTCATGCGCCGACGTTATTTGCTGCGCCACGAACCTTGTCTGTCTGTGCGAACAATCTCTAGGAATGGGAAATGATTGTCAATCTCATTAAATTGCTTCCAGCTTTGCCAACAACTCAGATAACGGACTTTTAGAATCATGCAGCAATCTTTCTTACATAAGGCAAAGCTACAGCTTACTCTTATTCACAAAATGAATGAAACTGCTCACGCCTGTTGCAAGTTGCCACTTTTGCTCAACGCAAGGTCGCTTCAATGACTCCTGGTAACGCAAATGCTGGACACAGTGACAATATCCATAGTAGAAAGTGCCCACTCCAGTCTTCAATAATGTCATGACCCGGAGCGGAACAAGCAAAGCCACTGCGATTTACGCGCTAGTGTTTGTTTGTATACGAGGTCAAGATGAACTGCGCCACTCTGGCGATTGATTACCACACGAACATCAGATTAGCAGTTAATTTTAAGGCTGTTGCAATTGCTTGTCAATCAAGTACTTTAAAAAATTGTCTTGCTCAAATTTGAAAACGTTTGAATTTATTTTTGAATCACAACAGCTGCTTTCATCTGGAGAAACCTCTCACCAAACTTTAGTTCCCAGCAAGATTTGCTTAGCTGAGTCTATCGGAAACTATGCTTTAATTCACCATTAGGATTTCAATGGCCTCAGTAGAATTATTTACTGAAATGTAGCTGCTGGCTTCCCTAATAAAGCATGGTCACTTAAATTGATCTCCGTACCGTTGTTAGAAAACAAAGTTGTTTTTTTGTCGCAATTGACATCCCGTGTTTTCAGAATGCCAGTGAAAAGTTTGAACGATGATGGAGAGTCAAAGAGAGAGTTACATAGAAGCAAGCTTGGTATCTATCGATTTTTTTAATGCTTTTCAGTCTTTTGGCTGTCGCTACAAGATTTTCTAAATTTTAAAACATTTGTTTTGCGACGAATTCTGAAGTTGTCTAAGCACGCACACCTTGGAGACGCGATCACCTGGACTAACACACCATCTTGCTGAGAAGCCTCTCATTGCTGGCCGCTACACTGACTACCATGCGTAACTGTATTCCCGCATAAAATTTCTTGTTGTTCCCGAAAAAGTAGTAAGGATTCTTCCTGGATATAAGAACAACGTTAAGTACAACACCAATCGAATGACAGCGAATTATGTTTTGCCTCTGAGAAGGAAAATATTTCCAACATTGTTTTTCCAAACGTACAGTAAGATCCCGTCAGCTGGCCACCTGCTGAAAATCTTGACCACTGTTCCTTTTGTGCCTGTCTTGTTTCAGCGCTGCGCACTTTATGTAGCCTGCCGTAGAGTTTGACCTAATTATCGACGCAAGTCGACTGCAAACGCTCCCTCAGCAACTGTCCTCTCACGCTGATGCCACGAATGTCTTTTAAGCTTGCGAGAAAGCGTTTACGTCACAAGTTTGGCATTAGCATCTGCAAGTGGTTGCATTACTACAGCGTGTCTTCGAAATGGCTTGCCCAAAGAACTTGGCACTGAAATAAGCTGGACTAGCTCATAAGTCCGAAGGAAATGCTTTTCTGATAGCGCTTACGTTCTGTGCGTTATGACGTTCGGCTCTCCGTGACGCAACAGTGCCACAAGCATAGCATCCGCGAATAGGCACGGCATTGTACATGCCTAGGGCAATGTGGGCGGGCTCATTCAGGTAATTTGACGATCGTCCTCGGTGACGTCCGTTTAGCCTCAAGCAACATTTCGCTGGTAATTATTTCATTTTTCGTTCCGTTTGCTGCGGTTCCTCGCCATTGTAACCCCCCCGGTACGCACCAAGCTCGGTAACACCACGAAGTCTCTGCCATTTTTCACTAAACTTTCGTATATTGTTTTCACGATACACATGAAATGAGGCCTCACGGGGTCATGGGTTTATCACTGTTCATTCATAAGCAACGGATTAATTATCTGCATTGAAGGATTAACCGCCTTTTATCCTTTTTTTTCTGAATAGCATTTCAAACAATCTTTATAGAAAAGCTTGTAAGTAGGAATGTATTTATTTCATTACCTCACTGTTGGAAGCGTCATAAAACATGCATTTGTGACGCAACAAAGAGATAAGCAAAACTTTGTCTCCATTCCTCCCCAGTATATTCCGCGTCGCATACTGTAGCTGCTTCTTTGCGACACTCATCCAGGAATAAATTCCCGTTGTTGTTTGAGTTGATGTAATGAACACGTGCTCTGCTCGCAATCGCACCTCGCAAGATTTTTGTGATTTTTCAAGAACTTTAGTTCAGCCGCCAGCTAGACGCTGAGTGTAGCAAAAATATTTTACGCATTTCTCAACATCATTACAAAGTATTTAAATTCGAAATTAAAAAAAGATAAACGTCATGACAAAGGCAGCGCAAAGTAAAAATGGATTTTTAATGTTTCGGGATTATTAATATGTTTCCAAAAATTAGTGGTTTATATTTTTGCACTTTAGGATACACAAATACTTGGCTTATCCGGAGCTTAAGCAACGGCGCGCTATAGTGGCAAAACAATTTCCCCCAAACAAACCTTCCTTATTTGGTAATGTTCCATTTGCTGCAGTTCAGATGCCAAACGTGACGGCTTCTCAACATCGCTGCGCATGAATTCGCCATTGTGACACCAGCAAGGCCTTCATTCTTTTGCGCAAAACCTGTTTGTATCAACAAACAAATGCAGGCAAAACCCGCAGGCACCGGCCACCACCACGTGTTATAAACTTCAAAATATTAAAAACTGCCTCCACACGTTTCTGAACTTTTCTGATTTAAGCGTTTTTCTTGTCGTATAATTTTACGGCAATTTTTAAAATTTTCTGAGCTTGCAAACACTTTTCAATCAAAGTTTTAATATTTGCTCACGGTAAATATGAGTCTTAAAATATATTTATCTTTTTGTCGGTTTTGTCCACTTTTGGTGATTTACTAATAATGTGCGGGTGACGGCAAAATACGCGGGCCAAACATTTTGCTGATATCAGTGTCAGATTTAGATCCGTGGAGGCCCCCGGGCAGCCTTTGTGTGGGGCCCTCAGTACCTTAAGGGAATACTATTATCAGTTAGCTCTAAATATGTAATCATAAGTAAAGCCGTGCGTTAAACTTAGTGAGACGACTGTGCAGTTAGGTAAATGAGTAATACTGTTGTCATTAACTATTTCTACGTTTATTCACTTTAAATATGTTAAACCAGCCTTAACCAGGGGACTCACAGCTCATGACTGTGGAGGCCCCCAGTTTGTGGAGGCCCCTGGGCAGGTGCCCGCTTTGCCTTCACCTAAATTCGGCCCTGGTTGATATGGTGTATCAATTTCACGCTGTATACAAGAAAACGGGCAAAATTTTGCACACGAATGCAAAACGTTTGCGTGCAAAACTTGTTCAGTCCGCAACTGCCATCGTGATTCACTTCACGCTGCAGCTGTGCTGCACGTTAAATCTAAACCTCTAAATTTTTGCGGATTTTCCAGCGTGCCTTGACTTCAACTTAATTAATATGTTCCTGCCATGACCAGTAACTGTCTGCCAAATGCAAAAAAGGGGTTTGGGTCAAACTGATTTCAAGTTAGATTTACTGATCTAGTGAGCCCATCGTGAATATGTAATATTTGTAGCCAATGCCACTTCGCCAGAGTAACTGATCTTTGCCTGGTGCATGAGGTAAATCTGCTCAAAAATTATTTTGCACCATAAAATTTATTTGACGTTAATAAATAAGAGTAGATTGTATGCGAAAACTTTACAGTCATTCCATCTCATTCAGGCTAACCATCACGACTTCATAGTACGGGGTTCATTCAGTCAAACAAACATAAAAACGCTTTTGTGTTTTTTTCAAAACTTCAGATATTTGCAAAGGCGGCGTTTTATTCCAGCCTTGAAAGCAACTCCAATCTTGGAATTTACCAAAGAGTAGAAAAAGATAGAAAAAATGCAAAAACCCACAATAAACTTATGGGGTTGCCGAGATGAAAATACAAAAGATACAAATCTACTAGTATTTGATCATTTCGTCGGCATGTTGAAGACTTGATATTTTTGAATTGTTTTAGTTTTCTCTCGAAACAGCGCAAAGAGGAGGTTGAAGGTAAACATAAATAGACATGACGTTGTGTTTGGGAATTGAAACGAACATGCAGTGCTTGACATATTTTTTGCAACTGAACCGTTGATAAAGTGTAAGAAATTTATCTGACCTGATTTAAGTTACGAGCTGCTTGACTGAAAGGTTACTTTTGGATTTCAAGGAAAGACCTCTGATTTTTCTTTTTGAAATTATTCGACTGAACCAGTAAGTAGTGTTTAAAAATTTGTGTTTCTGTTTGTGATATGTAAGTCAGATTTTGGTGTCGCCTGTTGAAACAAAAAAGACAGCAAAGTGATATATTTTCCGGATATTGGTGTTCCGCCGCTGTTGAACACATAGAAACAAAAAAGGAAAACTGTTTGTACATGATCGTAAGGTTCTCAAAATTGATAGCTTTGAAGCTATTTCTCCTATGGATGTATTAAAAAAAACTCTATGTATTTTAATTTACAGGAGGCAGCAGCACAGATGGCTCGCATCTAACCATTCTTTCAATAAATAGTAAGTTGCATTGCTGCTATCTGAAAGGCAAAGTTCATCTTTTAACTGATACAATACACATGATTGTTACATTGCGTGCTTGGTGGAACTGACAGACGTTTTTTTCTTTTCTTGTTGCTGCCGCAATGTTTCTCCACTGCAGTGACTTTGCGTCGACTGTCATGCTCTGTCATTCCCAGGTGCTTGACACCAACTGACCAACTGATGACCGTTTGGAACCACACTTGCAAGTCTCTTGCCAGTGAACCCCTACCGCTGTGCGAGCAGTTGTTGGCTGTGTACTGTATATGTACACACGATACAATTCTTCAAGTCGAAGCCTGCAAGATGGACAATTAGTTTTATTGGCGTAGTTAAAAAGTTGCAGCAAAGCAAACATATCACCTGCGATAAGAACGGGTATTGGTAACCGGGATAATTCTATTTCAGATGGATTTCCACTTACTTTTTCACGCCCAGCTCCTTACAGGATAAAGCAAACGCGAATATTGATATCAGTTGCGAACCAGCACTTGCTGGGTAACTGTGTTTATCAACCAAACCGACTTTCGAATCTCACTTAAATCTTTCCTCATCTAATTTCATCACAAATTCATATACAATTTGGCTGTTGATTTTAAAACCTGAGAAGAAAATTAACAAAATTGTCTAGCTAGGGGTGCTCGACGAGTCAACTGTCAACGTTTTTTTCGGTGTTTCGGCGTTTTGAACTTGTTTTCAATACAAACTACTTGGTGTTTACCACAATGAACTCGCATACGCTTGTATAATAAGACTCAATCTGGATTCGGAACTTTCGACTGCTTGATTTTTGAAACCAGTTCTTCCCATTTTCACCGAAACTTTTACGCCAACCCTTTTAAACACCGAAAACATGGTGAAAGGTCGTGCGAGTTCACTGAAAAAATACAGAAAAATGGTAACGAGCTCTTGACCGGGAATGATAGACTGAATGAAAAGGCTGAAGAAGACACATAAACAAGTCTGGCAAGATGAAGTAAGCGACTAGGCAAAAATAAATTACCAGAGTGGGAACACAGGGAGCTGTCAGGTAAAGACAGCCCAATGTTGTCGACCTCGTCGAATAAGGGTTTTGGTAGACATAACGTCATGCTCACATCCTGAATTTGGTCGTGACGTCAGAGGTCAGTCACAAATCTTAGTGCAAACTGAATCATAGTGCTGATGAAAGTTAAACCTGTTTATGCTTTCTGCGTGAATGGGCACACACTTGGATGAACCGACTTGTTCCTATGACAAGCGAAAGGTGTTTACACTGCAACTTGCAAAATGTGCCAGTGCAAGATGTCGCGACAAAAATGGTTTCTCAAATAACGGTCGATGAGTTTCCTTTTTGTGAAAGCACAATTTTAAACATCTTTGAAGCAGTATTTCCATCAGCACCTATCTGTCAATTTCATTGTTGGTACTAATTTGAAATAGCACAGACTAAATAGACTGGAATTTGTTCAAAGCAAAGATATGCAAGCGTGTAAATGCCGCAAGCAGCTCACAAGATGTGTGCGTAAGATTTTTAATTTATCTGCGCATTGTGGAAATTCGTCGAGCTTTGCAATTTTGCGCGGGGCTCAGAGGGTCTTTATCATTGTTCCGTCTTGACTGAGCGAAGAGCTTTACACCACAATGGTCATTGTGGGAGTGTATATACAATAATAACATATGACGTAAAACACATAAACGTGAATTATTTATTGCAGAATAATCCTTGCTAATAATCGTTTTGAGTTTCCAATCTTTTTAAATCTAATTCAATCTATTTGAGTTCAATCTTATTTGAATTTCAATAGAAATCTTGTTCAATCTATTTGAATAAGATTTCAGGACTAAGGATGCGTAGTGCAGTGATTTTCAACCGGTGTTCCGCGTAAAACTAGTGTTCCGTGAAAGATCGTCAGGTGTTCCGCAGGAAATTTGATACGTTTGACTAGTGTTCTATCGAACACCGGTCGAAAATCACTAGTTTAACGCAATGAGCGTAAATATGTTTTCTTTCGTGAAAGTAATTAGTTTTAGGAGCAA
>JGI24022J15233_10009117_pt1 | contig 11152 bp, 3 predicted proteins | sample Ectturendosymbi2_FD_15233 | JGI IMG/M metagenome (IMG submission 15233)
CCGGCCACACCGCCACTGGCAGCCGTCGCTTGTCATAATACATGTGGACTGGGTTAACAGGTTCAGTTTCTCAAACCACTGTACCACCTTAACCAATTGATTTTGCCATTTATTTAACAGATTGAAATTTAGAAATCATATACATGGCCCATGCCGTCGCGTTCGCGACGATCTGAACGGCAAAGACACGAGAACATCTGCGGAAAGTTCTTACACNACGCAATTGCGAGTACAAGTAACTGCACAACANACATTAACAGCACAACAATTGTCCTTCGAATATCTTCGACGATCGCCGGGTCAGAGATTTGTTTAGGGAAGGGGTCACCAANGTGGTGCCCGCGGGCACCAGGTCGCCCGCAAGGACCATGTAGGTCGCCCGTGGGCCTGTTCTAAAAATAATATTGGCATGATCAATGTCTTCACATTGACGAATATCAATACTAAAATAATTGAAAGTAAAATGAGCAAATCTTTTATTTCAGAGGTGTGTATCAAACTACAGTAGTAGCCCTTCGCATTAATCGGTACACAAGAAGTAGCTGGCAGTTTCAAAATGGTTGGTGACCCCTGGTTTAGGGTGTTGAAGAGACAGCCCATTTCTCGACTGCACGCAGTTGGCCTTCGACGAAGTTGTTCCGATGGGAAGGCAAAAGGCAACACGACTCGACGAAGATTGCATCCGCATTGCATAGTTTCCCTGCTACAGTCATTATGCCGAGCGCTTGGCCAGACTGAAGCAAGTTCCAATTTTTAAGGTTTTGGTACGACCCGGCCGAGATTCGGGCCACGCCGAAATACGACCTACCGGATACGAAGCGAGCGCTCTAACCACTAGGCCACACGTCCGGTTAAGAAATCATAAAAAGGCGTGTAAGACACAGCAGCTCAACAGCCAGCGGTTTAAATGAAGCCGTATTGGATGTTCCAAAAACAACCTTTTTCATGGTCACTCAAGATTCATTAAATGAATCGCAAGCACTTTTGTTTATTGGAAGGTCTAATATGATTTCATTCAAACAGTTGGTTGTTGCGCTGTTGTTTCTTGTTTTGTTCTTTATTCGGCATTACTTACGTCTTTTGAATATAGCTTGTAGCACGCTTTTGATTAACTAGCGCATTGCCATCTGCACGAGAAGTTTAAATGTTGTTTTGCATATGTAGTGTATGCTTGTATTGCATACTTTGGCAGAGCTTTCTCTGGCCCTATTTTAATAAATCCCAATCTTTGTTCATTCCTTTTTGCTAGACGTCATCTTTCTTGCTTTTCCGGTCTTTCCACATGCGTGAGTGCAAGCATGCAACTGTAAAAAATGCTGTACGTCAAAGAACTGCATTGCGTACTCGTGGCAAGAAAGGACTGCCCTCATATGTGAGACGGATTGCCTTTGCTGTGTTGAACCGCTGCGTCATCACATCGTTTGTAAAAAATTGTTGGTGTGTGTGATACCGAGTCATTTGCACATTACAACCGTACAGTTAAAGGCAAGCGGGCCTATTGCCCGCTGTCAGAGGCCTACAGGAACACACTGGCGACTGATCATCAGTAGACCACCGTATAAAGCCGGGGAAACTGACTACCTCATCGGAAGCGAAGATCGCAATGATGCGCGGCTGGTGATTGTCAACTTCCACGAACCGAAAAATATTCAACCATAATGAAACAGTTTTTCTGACATCAACTGAACACGTTTCTGGTTACAGGGTCAAAATAAAGATCCAAAAATTGTTATTAGAGTGCAAGTGGACGAAGCTGCAATACGATTTTCGGTAAAAATCTGCAATATAACGCTGCAGGACAAATGCGCATCAATGAAAGGTGACATTTGTTGAACAAAGAGTCGCTTCTCATCGGCGATGTTTCTGCTGTGCAAAAGATTTGGATTGTTTTTATGGTTTGACTGTGTATTGTGAAGCTAATATTGTTCTAACTTTGTGTGTCAATAGATAAATGAGCGTTAGGGAATTGTTGTTGTTATGATGTATACGTAAAGACCCCGTAAAGTTCGTCTGAACCGTGTACAAATAAGTTACTGCTATACTGAAGCTAGATCGCAATCGTAAAAGTGGTCTTCACAAACGAAACTGACTTGAATTCAAAGTATCGTTGGATACGTAAATCAGAAAGTGAGCAGGATTTGTTCATCCGAAGCATTGGCAATCACCGCCTAAGAAGGCCTATACGCACATAGACGTTGAAACATTTGCAGAATAAAGTAAATGGAACTGATATACTGACAGCACACAAGTCAAACAAGTTGAAATGCTCAACCTTTTCTGAGGTAAGCTGGTGTGTGGTCTCTCTTTGGCGCCACCAAAAGAAGCGAACAGCTAGTCATCTGCGATTTAAAAGAAGGTATAGTTGACGTAGTTGCAGTCAAATATTTTACCTATATATCACGCTGTTTTAACATTTTGTGCTGTTGCAGTTTCTCATTTTGATTTTCGCTAGATGGCGCTGGCAATCAATTATGAGTTACTTTCTGGCGGTTGATCTTCAGCTGACCCGGGAAGGTGTCATTTCGAAAGCTTTGCCTTTCCAAGGTAGTGGATTAAAACATGGTCAACTGCGTGAGAGTGGAAAAACGTGATTTGGTTATCGTTTAAATATGATAATTATCTAATATCACAGCCACACAAAAACAGCTGACTTCTAATGGTCGCATTTCTGCAAAAAGAAAGACGTTCGCGAACTTTTGAAATCTGTGCTGTCAGTTTATTTTGAAAACAAATAAGATCAGAAATTTTATTAATTGTTAGCGGAAGTCGAACAATAAGGTGATGAGGAACAAAAAAATGAGCAAAACACAAACTTTTATTTCCACGTTTTGCGATCGAAAGGCTCTGCAAAAAANTTTGTGCCTTTGACATTATATTATCTCGAAATGGTAGAGGCAGTGGAAACGTTTGCGCTTTTCCATACTTAGTTTTCATAAAGTGAGTTCAGATAACACTTAGGATTTAACGGAGCAACTGATGGAAAGATCAATTGCTCGAATAGTTTCCAAACACCTTGAAACCGATCTGCCACAGCCTGAAACTGTTTGTCTTGCGGCGACGAAGCAACCGTGCCATGCGATACAACGTTGGTACTAAAGCAGCAACTGGTGATCTATTGACTTTGGCATAAAATGGCCAAAACCTCGTCACTAAGCTTCGGGACGTCGCCGTCGTGTGGAGAGAATTGTTGGTATTTGACTGTGACAACTCGACCGTAGCCTGTTACCTCAGAACTATTCAATTGTGCTGTAACTTTTCTTCAGAACAACAATTTTTGGCTAACCATAGGCTTGGTGAAGTGTTAAAGGTTATGAAGTCGACCTATAGGAAAGCAAATAGTTGACTGGTTTCGTTTAAAACGCAGGAATGTGGCTACACAAGTTTGGAAAAACAGAGGGAAGGCTTTGCATGTGCGCAAATGAGGAACTTTAGTTGCAACCTTGGTCTGAACTTTTTTAAAAAGAACGTTTTCGACTGTTTTTCCGACTGCCCAGCATTCGACTTAGCTGCAATGCATTTTTTCGACTGCCCAGCATTCGACTTAGCTGCAACTATTAGTAGCCTGTACACTTCTGCATTACTAAAATGATGAAGCGAGTCTAGCAGAGCGAGTTTAGGATGTTGCTCAGCGGTTATGAGAAAAACGTTTCTCAGGAGGAGGAAACACGGTTCTGGTAGATTGCACACTACAATGTGAAATAATCGATTGGATGTAGGTTTCACTAAACAATAATGCTTGTACTGAAAGGTGGAGCAACAAAGTAACCAAAGTGAGAAAAAAAATCATCATCACAAAATTACACAGTCTGTTTGAACGTTTAGTCTACCCTTTTCATTTTTGTCTCATGCCTGTTTGAAAAATACCAAAGAAGTTGGTTGTATCAAAATTTATGCTCGCCACAAACCCAAGAATAATGCAACCTAAAATTAGTAGCAAAATACCTTTCATTTGCTGTTCTTTTTGCTACTCATGTTGTTTCGTAGCATTTGCCACCAGGTTTCAAATCAAAGATAAATTAGATCTTCTGGCGAGTATTTTATTATTAGCCGACATTTCGCCCACCTGTTCAAGTGGGGTTCCTCAGTGCAATGTTTTTAACCACATATAACATGCAACTTACCAATAACATAAAACAATGATAATAATTAAAAAAATAATCGGTTAATGATAAAATAATCGCCAGAAGATCTAATCTATCTGTTTATCTTTTATTTGGTTTTGAAATTCATTTGTGCTCAGAAAATATGTCAACAACGTTTTTTCACGTTAAGGTTATTTGAAAACATAATTATCCTTCAAAATAACGCTGGTCTTCAAATGTGTTTCTAGTTTAAAAAATGTAAAAGACGTTTATAACTAGCCCGAACCCACAATACGTAAGTAACCATAAAACAAAATGATACTTTTAGTTTTTGCGACTTCTGCAGTAGTTTGAGACATGAAATTGCAAATATTAACACTCCGCATGTCTGTATTGTCCCAGCTAAAAGAGCTGTGAATAGCAAGTTATCATTAGCAATATTTCAAACAGAGCCCGTTGTAGATTACGACCACAGGGGCTTGGCTACCTTGTAATGTCACTGCATAAAAAAACTCCTACACATTGCTGGTTATGCGGCGCTTTGAAATATAAACATATTCGACAAGACGAGCTTAAATTCGCCCTGTGCTTTATCTTGTAGGACTTCGATTCTAAAAGACGTTTAGCGGGTGCGATGATGCTGATGTAAAAAGCCGCAGGACCAAGTAAAATAGCGAAAAGCAGGACAGAATTTAAACCGCAACGTTAAAAATTGTGTTGAATCATGAATTTTGTAATGTTATTCCAGTAACGTTTTGTTTAATCAGCGGGTCTAAGATGCTACTGTTTCAGACTACTAGTTAATGTGTGCTGTTAAATTTGTATGAACTGCATAGACAGGTAATGTAGGCTTAAGATAGTTAGAAAGCAGTGAGATTCAACACTGACGACAAATTCATGTGAAAACGCTTTCAGTTAGGTGACCAGAATGCGCAAAGTCATTTACTTGACTGTTCGCACTTTAGAACGGAGTCATGATTTTCTAATCGCAGTATTTGCAGACGTAGTGAAAGTATTGAAAGATGTCCTACGCAGAGAGTCCAAACTGTTCAATGACTTTACCATTTTGTTCATTTTTTTCATTTTGATATCACAAGCGTCCGTGAATATTGTCCGTGTTCTTTGCGGCGAGTTAAGTACACTAGGAATTGTAATCAATGATCTCCATTTCTCACAAAAAGTTCACTGTTCGTGCATCCACTGAAAAGAAAAAGTTTTTCTTTCTGCTTCAGAGACGCTAGGACTTCGATAAACAAAATTTAATCAGGCTCTACTGGCGGTAAAAATGTAAAAGCACGCTAAAAAAACTTGCCAAAGTTTCCATAGTTGATGTAACCGTCTTCATCAGGGCTAAAAACTAAATGCCGCGAGAAAAAGTTTTGTTAAGAGCTTCTGACAAAGACTGATTCCAACAATAATCGCATTTTGATTAAATCTAGTTAGCAACTCACACGCATTGAAAATGAAAGNAGTTCCAGCATTTTCTTATTTGTAAAACATTCGCTAGAACCCGCAGCTTAATTCTCCGTTGCCTCGGGTGAGACCAGAAGTAGATAACATCGAACTATGTGTGCAATTAAACCCGAAGTCTTGTATCATACTCAGAATAGCAAAGTTAATGATAATGTTTAAAACAGTTTTCGCTCATTAGCAAAAACGAAATGGCTGCCACTGGCCTACCTAAACAGATGCGTATGGTGAAATTTAATTATGAACGTTAGGCAAGTTTAGTGCTTCTCAAATATAGCCAGAGCACGACTGCTTGGTTTGGGTTGCAACATTGCTTTCGAAAACTACGACCTACATTACACATGTTGCAGAGACAATAGTAGATCAGCAGTTGTTTTGCAATTAGGATTACCCAAAGTTTTGCAATATCACCTCCAAAAATGCTTGCAGCCATGGTTTAATGCAAAAAAAGGTTAAAGTTAAGGTCCCAGTGTTTGTGACAGACAGATAGACAGACAAAAGTCAGATATCGGGCGAAGAGAATTGCCGCAAGGTCTTCGAGTCATCCTCCCCCGCGAAATACAAGTCAGTCCAACTGCACAGAAGACGAGTCATAATCTGCAGAATTCTATACATATGTCTGCAAAAATGGTGCAGACATAAGCACAGGACATAAGCACAAACAAACAGGAAATAAGCTCAAACAAGACGCGCTACAACACAATTACAGCAGGCAAGTGGAAAAATTAAGTTTTTGTAATATGTGAGGTTGTTCAATTAAATTCTTTTTCTGTAGCCGACAGAATCGAAAATAATTGACTAGTTTAAAATCTTTTGGAATATCATTCATATTGTGGGTCCTCGAAAAGATGTTTGACGTCGTTCATTAAGTGTCTTAGCTAGGGGAATTCCATATGTTAATTTGGAAGTTTGTCTAGTTTCTCTGATTTTGGTAGTAACTGAAGTGTTGAAACCGTTTGTGATATAATCAGGAAAGATATTGTGATAAATTTTGTACATATATGTTGCTAATTCATAATTATAAATATCCTTGATCTGTAGTATCCGTGCTGAATAAAATAGATCTCTAAGTGGAATGCGCTCTCTACGACTAACTTTAAGTAGACTACGTATAGCTCTATTATTTACCTTTATTAGATCAGCAATACTCGACCAATTGGCTGTGGCCCAATTCAAAATACCGTAAATTAGATGGGAGTAGACCAGAGAAAAATGAACTATTCTTAACAAATGTACATCAGCAAAAGGTTGGAGTTTAAATAAAACGCTGGCTGCACTACCGACTTTTTTACCTAAATTTTCTAAGTGGGAGGTCCACGTTAGTTTAGAATCAATAAGGATCCCCAAGTATTTAACAGAATGTACTTGGGTGATAGTTTGCTGAGAACAGAATATATTCATACTGTGTCTTTGGCATTTATCACCGAAGAGAATAAAATTGGTCTTTTTAAAATTAGTTCAGCATCGAGAAGATTTGTCCGAAAATCGGCGAGATATTTTTGCCTTTGTTGCAGTCTTAATTTTTTGTGATAGCGTTGTCTGGTTTTATTAAAGAGGTCGGATAAACGTAATGAGCGTTGAAGGGTTAGAGTGATGTTTTGTCGAGATTAATTAGTGATGCCAACAATTTCTTCTTTGAAATGTGGTGTCCAAGAAAACCATTTTATTCGGTTTTGAGTTTGGGAGTTTAATCGATTCTGATAATCCCGACGGATTGTAGAGGCATTTGTTGATTTTGGAATTGAACTATACGTAAAATTTTGATTGTCTGTTAGGTTTGACATAAGTATGGTTCTCTCAATCTGTCCTATTCGGGTTTTGCAGTCGTTAGATTCTTGTTTTTTACAATTGTCGATAGTCCACTTTCTCGGTTCGTTCCATATATAAGCAATGGGTTTATACTCAGTGACCTGTGCTCGACAGTGAGCTTTCTTTGGGACGTAACAAAAGTTTGTTGCAACCGTATGTTTGTAACGGTGGCTGAATGAAAATAAAGTGTTTATCCTCTGAAGGGATTTTCGTGCCATAAAGTATCTGTGATCAGAGATTACAGAAGGCGTTGTAGGATTAACCACCAAATATTTGGGATCGCGGCCCTTAAAGGGCTTGTGGTAACGTGTAACTTGTGTCAGCTTGGAAGGAATTCTTGGTTTACCGGATGATTCCACCAAAAAAATAAGTGATCAGTATAGGGTTTTCCTGGTCGTACGTTTGAGAAAGGATCACAAGGAAAGGTTACTAAATACGTATTTTCTTTTAATTGTTGTACTCGAACAAGTTTCTCAGGATCGCATCTGTGAGAGTCACTGCCATCAAAACGGTTTTGACGAAATGCGATATTATTCGTTCGATAAGCTTATATTGCATGTCGTGCTGTGCAAAAAGCTGGTAAACCAGTTGAATTGTGCTTATTGCAATGACATTCGTCTCTCATCAGCATGCATACCAGGCATTTGTATTTTTGCACTGCGAGAAACGTTCATAAAAATATCTTAGCAGTGATGCTGTGCTGACCAGCGTAGGATGGGGGAGGGGGCGGCAGAATATGCGAAATTCAGGGGNGGCAAGCTCTGCAACGCCACTGTCAAAACCTCCATCCTCAAAGGATGAATGAAAATATTTNATTCTGGGCAGATCTTCTAGCATTAAGCAGCATGGACGGTCATTAATTCGTGTTGGTTGTGGTTTACCTGTGAAAATAATTGCCACGAAATCCATTTGAATTTTTCAAAAAATGAACCCAAACTGTAATGAATAAACGTTATAGATTTAGGTGAATGAGCCACACGAATAGGTCGTGTAAGAGAAGTCTCTTCGTGACGTATCGTGGAATTCAAGGTGAAACTTACATGTAACTGTACCATGTCGAATTGTTGATAATCCAACAGGTTTCTTGCGTCTAAACAATGTCCCCTGGAGGGGTCCAGTACAATTATGTGTAGGTGTAACAACTACATTCTGGATTCATATACAGAGGCGGTATCAAAACATTGGGGTAGCAACAGTGCAAAAGACTAAAAGCATGAAACATAATTTCACATTTGCTTTCATTTTCATATTTTCTATCTATGAAATTTGCCTAAGCGGGATGAAAAAATTTAGTTAGACGCAACAAATGCAAGATTTTGCATAGCTTAAAAAGTGTTTCTACCACATTTAACTGTATTTGTAAAACCGTCCAGGCTGTATTTATGCAGAAATTGAGTATTAACTGCGATATTTGCAACACGTAAAAATGTTCAATTTGGTATCAAACTGGAACTTAGCCGCTTACATTTTGTGTTCTGTGTGGCGCACAGAACTTTTTGTTTTTGAATTTAAAATATTTACATTGTAAATGTATTTAATTTTAATTCTCTGTTTTAGTAGCTCGTAGTTGCATCGATTGTTTGTACATTAAAATTACAACCAACGTACTACCTCACCAGACGTCGAGTTGTGAGCTTCAACACAGATTTTAGTTTTGGTTGCTACATGGTTAACACAACAAAGCATTTGCGCTTACTGTTAAATTGATACCGCGGCTTATTTGTGCTTATTGTTAACATGATACAGCGATTTGTTTTGTTCATTTATTTGCGTTTTATTGCTTACATGAAATGAACCAGAAAATAGTTTGCCAAGCCTTGCCTTGCCCATGGGTCTTTAATAACTTTTAGAAAAAGTCGCAATTTTTTTAATGCAATGTGCGCAAGCAGTAAAATTTTCTAATTAAACACATAAACTAGGCTGCAAGTAGTAGACATTATGTTTTCTAATCAAGCATACAATGTTAAGCTGTAAAATGTATGGTCAGCAATGGTTCTGAATGCCAAATGAAACCTGAAGATTTAAATGTCGTTGACTAAGACGGCAGCGCGTTTTGTGTACAGTCATTAAAGACAATTTGAAACGTAAAAGTTTGCATGAATCTTCTGTGTGTTAATTACAGATGAAAAATTTCCTTTCGAGGTCAAGTTTTAAAGTTATTTTAGATGTTTTCTCCAAACATCACAGCATCAATCATTTGAGTGTTTGGGGATAACAATTTTTTGATGCAGATACAACTTTTAGTCTCCATCATCCAAACGATTTAAAGTTTCTCGTTGGCCACTTTGTATTTGATTTGGTTGGCAGCTGTTGTATTTGAGAATCGATCAACCACTGTCCTGATTTGACTGCAAGTTTAATTGAACAACTGAATCCTGTTTTGTTAGATCACAACTGTTGATCTGACATGGATCAATCTTACTTGATCTGCCTTATCAAGTTTTATAAAAATCCTGTTAGTGAAAACAAAACAAAAGCATCAGTATGTTTATATTGTACACAATCATAAAAATTTCACATAACAAACTCGTTGACTTAGGCTTACGGAAAAACTTTCGCCTATGAATTGACAAAACGTCGCAAGTGCATTGCGATTGTTTTTAACTGTTATCCTGCTGCAAGAGAGAAAAGTGGTGTTTTGGGTAGCGGGCACACATATACCGTGTTAGCGTGGTTTCACAAACACCTAAATACTTTGATAAACGTTGTAGTCGGAGAGGCCAAATGTGGTCTCTCGAAACGACATCATGATTTGTTCTTGTAATAACGGAGAAGCGTAGGTGAAATCCACGTTGTGTGCAAGAGTTGGCGCCTGGTCAAGATTTCGTGCATGTTGGTACATCAAGTTGTAAGGAGGGTTGCCAGGTGAGTCTGTTATTACTGAAGAGACAGGCGTCCTGGTTTAACATCAACTTTATCAGATGCAACTATTGGGCTGAACACTGGTGAATCTGGAGTCGCAGGATGTGGAGGAATTGCAGGAAGAGTTTGCCTCGGGCGTAAAATTTCACGTCATGGCAAGTGTCAACGATCCGGTTTCTTTTGCAGTGTAGAGCTGACTTCACCATCCACAGAGGATGCGTTGAAACAAAGTTTTCTTTCTACTGGTTGTCGAAGACACTCAGGTGAAGTAAGATTGGTTTGCTGGTTGTCATTAGCATTGGCAGAAGCCTTGTAATTTTTAGTGTCAGCCATTTTGATTTAATTACGTCCTATTTGTGACTGAAAAACAAAACACACAATTTTCAGAATAGTGTACAAGTTTCAATGAACGGAAATGAAAGAAAACATGGCACACTGAGTACATAAAATAAACAATGAAATTCACAATAAGCAGAAGGTCTATATGCGCGATTCATGTTTTCGCACATTTGTAAGCGCATGCGGTACTATTCTCTTTTTTAATAGCCACAAAGAAGTTAAACTTACTCTGTGATCATGAAGCAATAAGAAATATTGCTCTGCCGATTTCTGAATAGCACACAGAAAAAACAAAGACATATCAGGCCTTTATGACGATAGTTGATTGCAGCAGTTTATTTGTCTGGTTTAGACCAGCTATGTCCAACCCGCGGCCCAGTCGAGAGTTTTGTGCGGCCCAATGTAGGCTTTCGCTGTAGTAAAAGCATCCTATATTCTGACAACCTGTCCTTATTTTGACAATCTTAAATTTGACATTTTTGATGCAGATGGTCCTCAGTGACACTTTATTACGTCTGTTACCATTGCTGTTACAATTTGAGCACATTCAGTACTTTAGGTTAAGCAAAATGTTGTTTGCTAAGATCAAA
>JGI24022J15233_10009122_pt1 | contig 11151 bp, 4 predicted proteins | sample Ectturendosymbi2_FD_15233 | JGI IMG/M metagenome (IMG submission 15233)
GGAGCTAGGGCGTTGGTAAGGCAACCGAAAACTGCTGTTTTTTAGGCCGAAATTGAAGTACGAATATATCGTACGCCGGTTCTCAAAGTGTTGAGACACAGACTATTTTTGGATCAGTATAAACCTTCGCGGACTCGAGATAGACTAAGACTACGAGAATGACACAAACACTAGTTTTAGCAAATTCGGTTCATCCCCACATTCACAAATTTCAATGAGAATCTTGTCTCTTAGTTTGTTTTACAAGTTTGTCGAAATAAGGGCCTGTGGTCTTAATCGCATACCTGATGTCATCTTCTGGTTAAAGTTGGTATCAGTGTCTGGTTTTTAAAATGGTCATATCGCTGAAAAACTATTTCACAACGGTATGTAGTTGCAAAAAATAGCTTTTGTTGCCTGCCGACACAGATCAGAGAGAATTGGTTCCGTTGTCCGGACATCCACTCAAAATTGAGTCAGATTCTACAGCTGTGGACTTTGCAGTTCAATCAGCTGTTCAGCAATGCAATCTACTTCACAATGAACCTGCAACTCTGGCACCTCAAAAGGGTTTAGCACCCAGTTAAATGTTTTGATGTGATTGTGAGAAGGGATATATCTATCCATCTTGGAGAGATGTAGGAAGGCACTCAAGAAAATTTGACAAATGCAGAGCAAATCAATTTCTACCTCTTCTGCAAATGCGTTTGATGCTTAAAACGCAGATATTCATCCATTTTCAATTTGATGGATCCACAACTCTATCTTACTTTTGAACGACAATGTCTCGGACACATCTAAAAGTATTTTACCTTTTACGTGCCTGGAGCTGTTTAGCTGCTTCAAACATATAAAAAATCACGTAAGAAAATTTGGCAATCAACTTGCTGTCGATGAATCGTTCAGCAAAATTATGATTCTGTTCTTTTAATTAACACACCAGTGCCATTGCATGGGTCACTCTCTCCAGCATCTTTCCTCCTGAGCCAATGGATGTTTAAAAATGAAACAAACGTCCACTGTGTTCTGCCCACATCTCACCACACGTAATGTTTGGCAAGTGGACTGCACAAGATAGATGTTCCACATAGTCCTCGGTTGCACACCTTTGAAATAAGATTTCCACTTCGCTCCGCAGCAGCAATAATTTGTTTCAGAATATCGACTGAAAGTCATTGGATGCGCCAATTGATAGTGTTGTTTAAAGAAAACCATAGCTAACTTATTAGCTATGGCAGGTGTGTGTAACCCGTAGCCCGCGAGCCAAAAGTGTCCCGGGAACTGACATTTTGTGTCCGTCAAACCTAAATTTTATTAACACTTTGAGAGCCGGCGTACGATATATTCGTGCCTAGATTTCAGCCTAAAACAGCAGTTTTCGGTTGTCTTACCAACACCCTAGCTCCTCCGCTGATTGCACTAGAGAGCTGTTCAAGAGCTCAAACGGATCGGCCAGTCTAATAGATTGTACTCGAAAAAAAATTTGTTGGTTGGAGGGGAGGGATTTTTTGTGACTGACGTCATAAGTGAAATAGTTTTAGGGTCATTTTGGCTCATGTTTCCTGGCCTAGGGCCCAACCCCTAGGCCGAAGTGTTTCGCTGAAGTTTTCATTGGAAACTAGGATTGAGTCTGAGTCTTTTGAGCCTTTGATCGACTTCCTAGCGTTTCTGGATCAAAAGTTACGATCTAAAATAAATAAATTAGTTAATTATTTAATTAGTCAAATATTTTTACTAGTTCGGATCATAAACCCCAGCAGGTCATCCAAAGTATCAAAAGACTCAGATTGTAGCCTGGTTTCCAGTAAAAACTTCAGTGAAATACTACCAGCTAACGGTTGGCGCCCAGGGCCAAGCAAAGTGGGCCAAGGTGGCCTAAAAGTCCTCCACTTGTGACGTCACTCACAAAAAACCCGCATCCCCCAGGAAGCAAAAATTTTTTTTCGAGTGCAGACTAAAAGACTTGCCGCATATTCTGACGCTTCGACCAGGTCCGTGACATGTACAGGAGCAGAGATATTCCCGCACAAAGCCATGTGTGTTTAGGTGTTTTTTTCCGAAAATCCACGAAAGCAGCCGGACGCCAAAGTATTAAGAGAAAAATAGTATACTGTTTACTTACCCTTATGACCACACCAGTTCATCCGCACCTGGTATTCACTTCATCCAGAAACATTGCTCCACAAGCAAGCGTTACGGTTGTAAATCTTAATATCAGCCCACGGACCTGGAGGAAGTATTGGGCGTGTTATCTGGTTTGCAGATTGTGGCGCTATGTGAGGATGCACTGGTGTCTGGTACGTTAGGAAAATCCAACTAGTCTTAGCTAACGAAATAGCGACAGAACTCTTCAAACTCAGTGCGCAACCGCAATTCTTTCTACACCTGAACCGCTGTGCTGTCCACATCTCGTGGAACAATGCCGATTTAATCAAACAAACACACAAATAATGCAGGTTAAGGGTATTGCCAATCTTCAGTGGGTGGCCAGCGATTTTTTTAACCCACGGAGCTTGACACATACAGCTTTGGTCTGTCTGGTTATGTGCATTTAGCCCGGCAGTGCTGCTCGGTTGCACACCCCTGAGCTACGGCATCACTGCACATTATCCTGGCTATTTTCGTGGTTGCTGGTTTGACCAAGCTTTTTCCTGCTGTAAGGCGCCTTTGCTCTTGCATTTTTCCAAGCAACCGAAAAAGAAGCATGCACTGCTTTACTGTGGGAGTAAGTTTTTACTCCTGAAGTAGATAGACGATAAGTACGGCTTCGTCTTACCTGGTACTGTTTCTCTTTAAAAAGCTCAAGAATTTTGTCATGATATTTTCCGTATTTTTACTTGATAGTAAGCTTCTTTGAGAGATCCGTGAGCAAGGACTTCTAAGCATAACACGAACTGTGGCCAGATTTCACTGTTTACCAAAACTGAAGTAAATCCAAGTTTCAAGTAGTCGTTATACACAAACGCCTGCTTTCGTTTAGCAATTATAAACTAAGACAACAAAAACAAACTGAGGTTTGGATAACAACTTCAAGCTTAAGTTGCTGACCACACTACCTCAAATGTATAAATGCCATGTGGAATAGCAAATTGTTTACTTTTTCACGCTGGTTAGGTGCATTTTAATCGCTGTACGAGAAAAAACGTTGATGGTATGAAGTCGGTAGAGTTATTGCTGTGTGAGGGTATTACAGCAAACTTGTTTGCCCCTAGCGCTCGCGGACTCCAGAGCATTCCGCAGACTCATCCAGAGCCTTCCTGGACTCATTTGAGTCTGTGGACTGGGGGTTGAGAAACACTGCAACAAACCAACACTCAGATTTTAATTTACTACTGGTAGTAGCTGCACCAGCTTGTTTCTGTGATTTTGTTCTGTGCTTTATTGTATATATTTCAAGTTTTTCAAGGAACATTTTTTCAAGTTTTGTGTAGTTTGAGGTAGGTGTAGGGAGTGTTACGCCTAAACTATTTGTGATGACCAAAAGCTAAGTTTGTTTGCTTTTTCGAAGGGAAAAAGTGAATGCGTGGCCAACTTACTTCAGTCTGGGTCAAACTACAATGTTTGCGCAAGCAATGGTGTAACACCACTTCATTTTGCTGCCCAATATGGCCATTGCAAGGTATGCAGAATTCTCTTGGAATATGGTGCAGACCCTGCCAGGCGGGATTCAGGTGGTTCCACTTGCTTGGATTTAGCTTGTGAGTTCGGCAGACTAGAGGTTAGTATGATGTGAAATTGCTAACTGCTTCAGTGTCAAATAATTATAAGTTTGGTTAAAACTTCATGTCTCACACTACTGTTGATTATTATGATGCTTTTGGTGCAAATATGTAAATTCTATTGAATAATGCAACCAAATAATTGTACTACTCAAGAAAACACACAAATATGCTAGACCAGTGGCTCTCAACCCTTTTTAGCCCATGGACCATCTTCTAAAAAAATATCCGATGGACCACCTTGCTATGCTGACACCTCATGAACAACTAGCCGAAACTGTATTGCAGATAAGTCAGTGAACTCAAGGGCATGTTCAGTCTTTGTCTGTAGCAAAAAATCAAGGATTTATGGAACAATATGTGGGCCACTGGTGGTCCACCTTGACCATGTTGAAAATCACTGTATTAAACTGTAGAGTAGTTTAGCATGCCTGTGCAATACCATGTGATGTTTCTTTTTGTTGAGATATTGGCAAACGTATATCTGGAAAATTTCTGAAGAAAGGCACCTGGATGGACAGCTTGTGTGTTACTATTTAAGTAATCTATGCACCTGATAAAAGCCAAAGTTGCTTAGATCCTTTTGATTTGCACTTGGTAGAATGAAGCATGTTTAACAACCTGTTAGTCACCAGTACCCTTTCTAAAAACAAATCATGTATATTTCAGGCAGTTCAGTTGTTTCTGAACAGCAGCTCTTGTGCAAAGTTAATGGAACCGTTCAAGGCTTTCACTCTTGACAGTGATTTTTCTCATGTTAGTTCTCCATTGCACCTTGCTGCAAGAAATGGTTTTATAAATATCATAAAAGCCTTGCTTCAGGCAGGAATGGATATCAACTGGAAATGCTCCAGTGGCACCTGTTTGCATGAAGCTGTTGCTAACGGGGAATGCGCTGTAAGTGACAACACTTCAATGCTGACCTTGTTTGTGATCCACAGTAAAAGTTGTTTAAAGTTCATGTATTCAGAATGAGGTTGTAACAAATGTGTCAACTTCTCAACATGTTTGTAGTTTGTGAGCAACTTGTCAGTGTATAGCTGTAATTTTCTATTGATGTCTGTCAATATGAACTACAGGGGTCCAAGCAAATGGCAAATATGCTTTAACATGCTAAACAGGATATTTATAAATCTGGTACGATTTGTTTTGAATGGAATTGCAAAATCTTTCCACCTCGTCCTTTCTTGCGGGAATTACCAGGTAGTGGCAAGACGGTGGAGTGGCGTGCAGAGGTTTGGTGATGCCTGGGGTGACTCCTTGGTTGTATGCCCCCCAAGCAAATTCTAGTATTGAGCAGTGGCGTGTAGTGGTCATTGCTACTGGATATACACTGTTTGTGACGTCACAATATGACGCCATATTCAAGTTTGCAAACCAACCTTTTGGTGATGTTTGTTGACACAATGTGCATATTATTCTACACCAGTGGTTATCAAAGTGGGCAGAATTGCCCCCTTGGGGGCGATGTTGAAGGGCAAGGGGCGGTAGGGGAGAAAAACAACACAAAGAGGTGAAAACGCTCAACCACTAGCATTAATCGTGTAACCGCTTGTTGATTCATATTTGAGGTAATCTACGACTTTACCTCACTAAAATGTCTCCCAATAGTTCTAAGCTTTGTGAAGGACACTAAGCACATCATCCATCACACTGAACTGGGGACCATGGTATGTATCAATTTCTTCAAATAAACTTCTTTAAAAATACTACCTTGTGCTTGCTTTATCAATCTTGAGGGGCGACAACTATGTGTCGATAGTGGAAAGGGGCGATGGAACAAAAAATTTGAGAAACACTGTTCTACACGGACTCTCCTTACTCGTTGTTAAACAATGTGTCACTGTGATGAACCTAAATGTATCAGCGTTCCCAAGTTAGAAGACTGAAGCAAAACACAGCACTCAATGCTATGACAGAGCAGTTCATAATTGCGAAAATATCCGTCAACACGTTAAAACAGGGAGTAGAACACAGTCAGTACTACGCCAGCGCAGTTCACAACTGCAAAATATAAGGCTGTGCATTAAAACAGTGGAATAAAACACATGCAACGCTACGACAGGGCAGTTCACAACTGCAAAAACATCAGAATGTGTGAATGTCTCGTCGAATAGCAGTCGAGCAGAGAAGGTATTTGGCTAGGACGGCGGACACCGGACACCCAGGGTTGATAGTTTGAAACTTGCTAAACTACACAATAACTGAGAATGCGCATAAAGTACGGAAGAGAACTTTTGTTTTTTATGTGACTGTTTAATGTAAAACTACTGTGGGGATAGACAGGGACGCCGGCCAGAGCAGCTGAAAGGTGGGGGGGAACTAAAAGAGTTGAGGGCAATGGAAACTTATGAAAAACAAAAACATTGTTACCAATTATGTTTGTTTCTGCTCATCAACAATGTTGATCACAAAAATAATAACAGAAATTATCGAAAACTATTCTGAATTTTGTGGGTCCACGAGTAGCTACAATAAGTATGTTTCAAGTCGATCTTGATCAACCATGAAATTACCCATGATACTGTTATGAACAGACACCTCCGCTCCTGACCCACCATGACCCCGTTCTCCGGCATCCCTGGGGACAGAACATACACGGGCTTGTGTGAGCTGTTATGATCAATCAGCCTGAACTGCCAATTAATGGCCAAGCTTGAAATGATGCACATATTGCAAGCACAAGTGTGCAGCTGTATTAGCGGCGCACAGCCAGGGTTGTCATATCAAAAAAAGAAACGGTAAACTAGCGATGCATCAAAAAGTCAGCTAAATGAATGGAGTTGAAATAAGAAAGTTTTGAAATTTGGCTCAGAAAATCAATTAAACATCTATAATATAATTATCTTTCAATCCTCTTGTGATTTTCTCTTGATCGCACGATCTGGAACAAGCCACGTCACTATCAGTTTGATTGGATGTGCGCCGCACACCTGGAGTATAGGTCCATGGTGTTGAAGAATGTGACAATTACTGGCATTTGAATGCCGAAAAACTCGTGTTGGAAAGAAAAAACAGTTTCGAAAAATTAAATCCACGCAGCATGTTTTAGGAGACTCACAATAGGAAAAACCATCTGGTTACATAATTATAATTTTTGTAAATTCATTCTTTGGATGCCCCCCCTGCCTTGGATGCCCGGGGCCGTCGCCCTGTCCGCTCCCCCCTCTGCAGGCCACTGCGGCAAAAATATAGTGATGGTTTGTACAATGGCAGCCAGTACTTCATAACGCTTCTTTTGTTGCATTTGCGATATTTTTTCGCTCATACAATGCAAAGTATTTTTGAAGGTTGTGCAGTTGCTGATTGACTGTGGTATCGACACCAACATATGCAGCGGCTTGGGCCAAACAGCTTTGGATCTAGCCAAGAAGTTACAGCCATCGCAGAGCAACGCCGAGATCATCAGGATGATAGGCATGACTAATGCCGGTCACGTGCAGGTGCGGACGTTACCTGCAATGACTGCATCGAGAGAGCTGCTCGTTGCAGCATAGGTTTCTAACCCCAAGCTGCAGCAAATGACTGTCGGGTCGTGCGCTGGCTGCCAACTCGAGCAGTGGTTGTCAGTGTTGAGTCAAACACTGCTCAGCATTTCGCTTCGGAGCTTCCGGTATTTAAGGAACGCCCAAAGCAAGTTGGCGGTAAAAAGTTCATGGGTTCATTTTCATGCCCGCTTATCCACTGGGGAGGGTCGCTGGGGGCAGCAGCCCCCCAGGAGGAGTCGAAATACCTCACGGTTTTAAGCAGCAAGTTACGATATTTCGGTAGCAAACAGTGATTGGCGAATTTTCTGGTGCTCGTGCTGGTTGTCATCGAATTGCGTCAATTTTCAAACGTCACCACTGGAAAGCATTGCATTCACACAATAATGGCGTTGAAAGTTCAGAACGTTGCCCAGCTGGTGCTTTGCAGTTCGCCGGCGTTGGTTCCTTGCCTTGGTACGCGCCCACGAAGAATCTTCAATTTCGCCAAAGTGTAAATGACGGAAAGCTCGCCTTGAAGTAGGATTACCCAGTGATGTATTGTATGCGGGTTCAGAAATACTGTACTTTTCTAACATGTATTCTTTTTGCAGGTGTATGCGGTGAACGACTTCAAAAACGTGTACGACAAGAATAGCTTGGCGTTCACTAAAGGAACGCTGATCACTGTCCTCGAGCAGAGCCCGAATGGGAATTGGAAGGGAAGGATCGACAACCGCAGTGGCCCACCACAAATCGGGTATTTCCCGTCGGCCTACGTTAGAGCGGTTGAACAGTACGATCATCACACTAGCATTGCAGGTTAGTTTAGCTCCGAAACCACGTATGCAGCTTCTTTGTGTGGTCTGGGGGTACGCGAGAACAGTCACTGCTGGTGGGTGGTTTGCAGAGTAGCCAGGTTGTGATGCCTGGTAGTGTTTTCGTTTCATATTTTTTTCGAAATATGCACTTCTGTTGTTGATGCCGCGTGTAGATTCGCATATTATTCATTCGTTTCGTTGACGCCATTATCTAATCCTACCGTCCAAGAGATGCAGTGGTGGTTTCGATTTCTGGTCGGGTCATAGCGAAGGCTTCGAAAACGGCACTTGGAGCTAGTTGAGCTTTATGCTCGGGGCTGATGGGTGGATGCAAGAGGACGAGTCACGCACAGGGTTGCCACTGGGTCGCCATCAATGCAGCATTAACCGCGAAAGTAACCGTGTGGCGCAGGGCGCAAGCAACCGGAGACGGGCGCCCACACACCACTACACTACATAGACAGTAAAACACTGACGTCACGGTGATGTTGAGTAGTCCGACAATTTATCGCATACTGAATTCAACCGTGCGTGACTTTACGTCACCCAAAAGAGAAGGTCATCGAAGGTTAAAATGCCACAAGCGCCTGTTGGCGAACGCTTAACGAAAAGTTTTGTGTAAAGTCGATTGATGGTTCTTTCGCTTATACAGGCTCGGATGACAGCGGCATTCACCCGTACGATGATGACGTTTCCTGGCACTCCCACTCATCGCCAGGCTTCAAGCCTCCCCCAATCCCTACCAACCAGCAGAACGTTCACAAATACGTCAACATGGACCCTCAGCAAAACCCTCACGGTCAGCAAGCACATAAGGTACTTAGAAACTTTGCGCTCAACTTTGTTGTGAAACGCATTTGAAAGTTGTTGACTTGGAAGAAATAATTTATCAAGACAATAACATATTTAAGCAAAAGTGGTAGTTTTTATAAGATGATGACCATCCATATCCTTGCAACCCCCCAGGTTTTTAGTGTTGCTGTGACCAGTTTTTTTTCAAAGTTTGACCTTGCTGACCGCGAAGACATTTTGAGAAACCGCAACTATTTTATCTGAATACCGAGGTAGTCGTAAAGCGAGGTTTTAGTGTATTTTGATGGTGGTAGTAAAGCCAGCTTCTTCTGTATTTTGAGAGACCGTTGGAAAAATTTAAGAGACTGTTTCGGCCTGTCGGGTGAAAGCACCTTGAAAAGCACTGGTTGTGACTACGTGGGACTCTGTTCGGGTTAAAGTAAGCGTTGATTTGGGATTAGTCGACTGATGCCAGTTAACTAACCCGTGTGGCTGGGCCAGCGCATTAGCACTGGTGCGGCTTCCCTGTGCTGTTTGCCGACGTCGCTCTCTCGCATCCACGCAGCTTTCTGTCTCGTATTTTTAGAACCGCGTCATTCCCAACAGGGACAACCCCAGCTACGATGACGTTATCTCGAGTCAACAGTCGCAGCACACAAGCGAGTTTTATCGCGACCTCAACGCGCACGCACCCCCCCAAGTTCATTCCGGGGTCTCGGTCGGCCAGCCCCATATTTCGAACCCGGGGTGAGTTTGACATTTGAAGTTATCGACCCCAGCACGAGTGATTTTGCGCAAATTATGGCATCGTTTTCGCCTGAATCGTTTCCATGTGAATCGTTTTGAACAAATCAAAAGCTTGAAATTGTTTGTAGGTATGAGTAAAACATGTTTGTCTTGTTTGCGGTAGCAGTGCTCGCGATTTTAGACGCTCGCGAGATGTTATCTTAATGTAGATTGACGCAAACAAGTTGCCTTTTTTCTCGACGTTAACTAAAACTCTTAGATCGCTGCAACACGATTTTTGGTCTAGAACGCGGATGCGGTGAAGGCGGTGGTCACCACGGCGATGTGATGAATGGTGATGCTTTTATTGGAATTGGTAACCCCCACTGCTTTTATCATAAAATGACTCTGGGAAAGTGCATTATTTTTCTACGCGGACCACACTGGTTATGCGTTCCCGCAGTTTCTCGTGTAATTTTGTTCTTGAAGTTAGTCGAAAATGAAGCAGATTTTCAGCTCATACCGTTTCGCCCAAACGAAGCTGAACGCCCCCCAGTATTGGTTGGTGCTCCAAGTAACATAGTCTCGAACCAATCAGGTCAATGTTTGAGTTCGCAGCTAAAAATCGCCCCGCACTGTGACGTCGCTACTGTGTTTATGACCAATGGCTTCAAACACTGCTGAACGTTTTACAGTCACAGTAAAGTGAGAAACGCTTCACATATTCGAAGAATTAGCGCCGCAGACTTTCTTATCCCTTTAACGAGTAAACTGGTGCAGAAGTAATGCGTTGTTTAAAAAATCCTGCGCAGCCTTATCCTGCTGAGCATAAGTCGTCGATTGGTTGAAAATTTTCAGTTTGATTGTGATGTCACAACTTCGAACTGTTGGAATGCGTTGCGGTTTCGTTCAAAATAGAAACTCGCTTTTACTGCGTCGGCGGCGCGTTGGCATCATTTGAACTGCTGGTGCTATTTTTAGTTACGAAGATGTCCTGCTCGACACAGCGTCGGCCTCTGTCAGTCAACCCGGGAGCGCGCATTCATCTCTATCTTCTGGAAGCAACAGAGCATCGCACAAAGCTGCGCGCGCGCCTCACGCGGACGCAGGTCTGGGTGTGATTTTAAAGCGCCGGAAGTCGTTCACGTAATAAATACCGCTTTGCGAAACATTGCCGTTAGCTGCTGCCGCTGTCAGGTTGGCTCAAATCGCAACGTGCACATGCCATCACTTCCTTGGCCTTCGCGCTGCTGTTAACGTGCGTTGCGCGAACGCTTCTTGCAACAACGCGAGAACAGTTTTGTCTGTCATTGTGTGCTTAGCGCTAGCAGAAGCAACAGGTGATCTTTCGCATTGTTGGCGAACAATTAATCGTTTGTCTGAATCGCTGTTCGCGCAACCTTCGCGAAAACACATCAAAGCTGCGAACAAGGGTTCCAGATTCTTTTATATTGTGGAAAAGTTGATGTACGTCTTGATGTTGATACAGAGCTCACTAAACTATTAGCGAGAAGGGCCTAATTAGCATCCGTTTGTTTTGATAGCGTCTGGCTGGCAAGGAAGCAGGAGCCCGGCGTTTGAGAAAGCAAAGGTTTGTTTGATTTTATCCACTTTGCACTGTGTGGAGTGAAAGCCGCAAGTAGATGTTGG
>JGI24022J15233_10009123_pt1 | contig 11151 bp, 4 predicted proteins | sample Ectturendosymbi2_FD_15233 | JGI IMG/M metagenome (IMG submission 15233)
GATTGTTTATCCACATTACATTAGAAACCGCTCCCAATGAAATGCAATGTGACGAGACAATCAGCCACATGGTTACAGCAGGCTGATCTTATTTCCGCACTCTGCGAAACGCGTGCAGACTACAGGCAAAACCACCATGACTGCAGGCAAAATATACCATGGTTGCTTTGAAACGCTCTCCTGATCACACCGTACGTCAGCGAACATTATAAATACATGTTTCTCTGTTGCTAGAGACTTGTACGAAATGTTCGTACTTTATAGAGGAAAACATACGACCCGGCGCTCAACGGTTGGCATTTAAAGTGAAATACAAGTATATCGTACACCGGCCACGAATATAACATGGGCTGGCGGCCTGTACTTGGGCAAGTTTCCAGACAACCGGCGCTTGATGTGTTAAGAGGCAAAACATACACTCCTGGAGCTATTTTGCCACCAGCTGAACATGGTGGGTTGAACTAGTCACATGACAAGTTTGGACAGCATGACTGTCTCAATTGACTGTGACGTCTGTAAATGGCTCAGTTTGATGCACAAGTAATGGCATGGTTTCAGTGCTGGCAAGCTATTAGTAGCTTCTTGATTTCATTGCGTGAACTGTAGGTTAAACCCAAACCCTTGTCTCTTTATGCATTGTGCTTGTAACCTGATCACTTCATCCTGGAACTGTGTTTAACCAAAGGTCAAATGTAATCTAATAGGATGTTTTCATCTGTTGTGCCTACTGCAGTTCATAGAAATTTCTAGGACTTGACTGTTGCGTATAAGTAGGCCTACTCCCTGTGTAGGCATATGTGTCTGTGCTCAGGTGTCATGAGTAAGTAAAAAGCAATGCGTGACACATTAAAACCATCACTTCACTGCAAAGAAAAACCGTACAACATCGAATTCTGCACAAACCTAGGTCACTGCTTGCTGGGCGTAGGAACTTTTTTGATGCATGCTGAATGCAAGGCTGCCACAGAGACACTTTGATGAAACTGCCAACCAACACAACAGCACTTAACCTGGTTTATTTGCAGACATCATCTGCTTACTGTGCCTAAACCTGCAAGTGAATGTTATGTCAGAGAGCATTTCACAGCGGTCTGATTATTATGGATGAAGGCTCTGTGCACTAGGAACAGGACAGAGCATTTGCGTTAATCAGTCAGGGTCAAAGACGAAGTAACAACTTGTGTTTCCGAACACTCCATGAAGGGCAACAGCATTATAATTTTATGAGCAAATGTTGCCGATATATATCAGCAGAATTTTGCCAATATGAGACATCGGCATCATTGTGATATCGGCATGCAGATACATCGGTCGATCTCTAAAGTCTTCCACCTCCATAGGGTGTCAAAACCCCTGGTTGGGAACCACTGAATTAAGGTGGTTTTTACCAATATCCTACTATTTAGGTAACATCAGGCTTGAAACAAATTTCTTCTGATAGTGTGGATCTTCACCTAATCTGGATGAATTTGTCAAGTTGAATGCAGATTAGCTAAGATTAACTGTATCAATTACAATCTAGTGAACAAAAATTCTGTATGATGAAAAAGAGTAGCTCGGTATGATAACTACTTGCAAAAATCAGACCATAAGGTGCAGTATCAAAAATTGAATACAAAAATTGAATACTACAGATTATAAGGTGCATTAAATGAAGCAAAATGCAGATAACACAGGAGGGAGTTCAACACCTTGGCTCCCAGGTACAATGCATTTATACCTGGAAATCAGCCTAAAACCAGCAGTTTTCAGTTGCCTTACCAACAGCATAGCTCCTCCACCAATTGCACTAGAGACCTGTTCAAACACTCAAAAGATTCGGCAAATCTTCTAGTCTACAATGAAAAACTGGACACATGCTACTTGGCATACACGATTGGGCTAAGAGGCCAAGCTGCAGGCCATGTCACAAGTGGACATGGAAACGCAGTATGAGAGGAAGGTTATATTGCAAAATCAAATAGGGGTTACTTCTAACATGGAATTTTTGTTCCCTATTTACTATATTTTTTTGATCAAGTTCATTAAGATGTTCCACTAAATTCTGGGCATACCTGTAAGAATGAAATAGCAATGTGCTTAAAGTTGAATTTTTTTAAATTTTAATGAGTAAATGGTTCAAAAATGAGCTTCAACTAGCTTCATTGTTGGATTGTCATACAGATCATATCAACCAAAATTTCCTTAATTTGTTTTATTAGCATGAAAAAATTATGTTGATTTTAGCAACCATGGCATGAGCATAGTTTTCAGTCAAAACTGTTTTGAGTGTAGTATGGCATTAAAAGAAATTAGAAGACTGAAATGATTCACCAAAACCTAGAAGTATGGATTTATATAATTATGGTGTTGATGTGGCTAATCCTGGAATTTTTTACTTTTTTCAGGAAGACCCTGAAAATGACGATGATGATGATGATGAAGAAGAGGAAGACCTTGTGGTGAGTAGCCAACATTGTTGAAATTGTATCAAGGAAGAGTGCTTCAGGTTAAATTCAAGCTACAGGTATTATAAGAAGATGGTAATTTTAGATGTACCTTACAGTGCGACTCAAGGTTCTCAGTTTGATTCAGCAAATTGTTTTTATGGACTGCTATTTGGTCTCACTGACTTATCGTATGCATAAGATATCTATATTTACAACAACTTATGGCGTTATATAATTCTCAAATTTCTAGCTTTGTGTATACAATTAGCATTTTGATATAAACACAGATGGCTGTTATTTTCTATTAAGTGTTGGGTTCAGTTCAGACACAAGGTTTAAGTGACAGCACCAGTCAAAATTTCACAAAACCAAGGTACAAAAATACATAGGCACAATGCATCAAAGGGTAGGTGTTACTTCATACAGAAATTCAATACTGAAGAGGAACAAACACTAAAGCAAAGCACCAACAGCATCTGTTACATTCAGACATCATACATAAACATTAGATAGTGGGGAAGAATGGTCATTTGTAAGAAGTGTCAGACAGATAAACCAAGTAAATTAGTTGGGTGAAGATATGCAGAATTGAATAAAAGTATGCAAAGTGTTTCTAATCAAGGCATCAAATATCCTGACAAAATGAGTAACTTGATGTAGGCAAACACTTTCGTTCCTGGGAATGGAAAAACATTGTTGTAAGCAATGTGTAGAGGTGTTTAGTACTAGACTGTGTACAGTGCCGGAATAACAATAGTAGCAAATGTAGCAATTGCTATGGGCCTGTGGTGCTTTGTTTGAAATTTCTTCTTTATTATATGCAAGGGTAAATATCAGAATTTAGGTGCCTGAGGCAAATTCCCAGAAAGGGGGTCCTGTATTTTACACATATTCGAAAACTTTATCTCTGAAAATTACATTTTTATTTTGTGTGGGAATTTGCTTTTGTGTGAAAATGCCTTTCACAATAAAAATTGTTTGAAGTCATTTGATTTTAAAGTGTCCTTTGTCTACACATTCAACTTGTTGAGGACCCCTTTTGGCACATTTGCACATAATTTTTGCTTTTTTTGACAAACATACGACTTCCTTCAGAGCTTATTAATTTTGGAGTGGCCAGGCCCGTCGCCAGGATATAGCAGCAGGGGGGGCCAAAAAAACAGAAGGGGGGCCACATTTCAAAAATACTGTATTGGATGTATGGAGCAACCGAGGGGCCAAACGTGAAGTGGGGGGCACAGATTTCAAATGGGGAGGGCAGGCACCACTGGCGCTCCCGCTGGCGACGGACCTGATAGTGACTAATCAGCTTTTTAACAAAAAAATATAGAAATGATGAAAATAACGGCCAATGAAAACGATACAAATGACATGTTGCAAATGTTTTGATAGCTCCTGTTATCATCATCAGTGCATTGCAAATTGAACTGCAGTGATCATGCTGCAGGTTCTTATTGGTCACTCAGGAGAAAAGTGCTGTGAAAAATGAAAAACGCGAAGGGCTGGTTTGGTAGTGATGTAGTGGTGCGAAGCATACGTAGTCATATGACTCAGCTGGATACGCACCGATGGTGGTGGCACGTGATGTCATGAGTGAGGCATGAAGCTCTGTTGCAAGTAAAAATGCATAGAGGCATCAACAGGATGTTTGCATTCAGCTCTGGTTTGTGTTCTTGAATCAATAAAGATTCAAGAATCTGCAGCCGCCTCCAATTGTCACTGCCAATGACCTCAGGGTTGTGAAAGTCAACCTGATGGTCTGGGTTGGTTTGCAAGTATCTGCACAGTTTAATAAATCGCATTAAAAAGCATCGAACGTCACTAAGCTCTTCAGTATGCAGACACTTGCACAGCGCTTTTTATACTGAGCTAGATCAGCTCGGAAAACAACCACTTGAAACCTGTTGCAAAATGTCCAGCACAATCCCACGAACCAGGGTTGCCAGATGCTTGACTGAGTATGTCACCACAGGGATCTTTTGAGGGCTTAAAAACCCCAAACTAGGCTTAACTCCCCTAAAATGTAAATGGAAGCACTAGAACACAGTTGCGTTTTCTGCCAATCTAAAGTGCGTTACATCGGTATCGTCATGGTTCGCAAAAAAATAGAGAAGCAGGGCAGATTGCCTCACTTTCCTCTTTAACTGCCTGGAATTATACTCCCTGATCATTTTTATTTGTTTGTGATGTAATAAACACGTTTGAATGCAAAGCCTCAGCATTCATTGTTTGCAGTTCTACTAGGCATAGCAATGATCAAATTTCTTGATGAGTTTGGAATCACTAATTACTGTCTCTGTACTGTTTTTGTGAGTTGTACAATTTGTACAGTAACGTATTCCTTCTTCATAAAAAGATACATATATACGTTTTTGGTAAAAAAGATAAAGGTGGCACATTAAGTCCACCAGTTGCTATTTAGTACCAGGTATTTTGTTGTTACAAAATACAATATACCTAATGGTAGTCACATGGATGTCCACAGAATTTGATTTAACAGTTGTTTGCTTGTTCAAGTGTATTTTTTACTTAGGGCCCCACGCTGTCAATATATGCCACAGGTCCCACGCTACTTAGTCCGGCATTGACTGTGCACTTCCACCACGATTGGCAGGCATACATTGGCATGTAATACTCATGAAACAGTGTTTTTAATAGCAGTGGAGTGCTGAGACAAGGTGCGCTGAGTTTGTTTGCTGAAGCAGTAGAATGATTTCAGCATGTCGTCGTCATCTTTCAGTGAGCTATGATAATGATCACTAAAATATTTGACTTGTTGGGTTAACTTCATCCTTTTGCCATTTGGGGAAACAATTGGTGTTGCAGGCTATTCATACTTTTTAGGGACAAAAACTACACCAACTCTGTTGGTACAGTTGGAAACAGTGTAGTGTTCGACAGCATAATCACAACATATATTCAGAAGAAGACCACTAATACTGAGACTAAACACGTATCATCAGCAAACAGTAGGTGATTCACGACCAAATTTCCCACTGTGTGTTTTACTCTGGCTGTGTCCAGCTGTAGTCAAAGTTCGAAGTAAACAAATAAATATCGACTTTAGACTACGCGTTGTCTTACGTCGCATATTACAGTGACTCTGAAAGGCAAGTGCCGCAGTTCACTTGTATGGTCTGATTTCTATACCAACTCAGCAGCAGTCGTCTAACTATGCACATAGGTACATTGTGCTCAATTAGTTTTGTAAACAATGGGTTGTGGTTAGTTCTATAAAATCATCAAAAAATTATGAGAACATGGGGTGTAATTGTTAACGTGTATTTCATTTGCACGTTTGTGTTGTTGTAAACACTGGTGGCTGTTATCAACTCGTCTGTTATCACTTCATGGTAAAATTATGTGTGTCTGATCTACATGAATTCAAATTTTCAGTTCAAATGCTCATGGTGTTTTTTTTAGTTACATGTTAATTTGCTTGTATTGATGATTAACAGTGGAAACTGTCGAGCAGAAGTAACCACATGAGTTTTTCAGCCGGTGTATTAACTTACTTTTGCAGCTAGCGTTACCCGTGTCACATTAATTCAGAAGTAATGTTTACTCATGACAGGACCCAATGGACGGGATCAAAGAAGGCTGTAGTAATTCTTCGGTATGCCAAGAATACCGTGAGGAATTGAACGTTTGTACGGAAAGAGTGAATAGTCGTTCGCAAACGGAAGAGACGTGCACGCAGGAATTGTTCGATTTTCTGCACTGTACTGATAAATGCGTAAGTTTGTGTGTATTCGATATTTCGTGTGTTGGCTGTTGACTGTCCCCCTCTTTCATCTGAAAACGTCATAAATAGTGGCTGGCGCCTTTTTGTTTTCCGAAAAATAATACTATTTCCAGAGATTCATTCATCAAAAATAAGTTGTTTACCTTGGTGCTCTTCTATATTGATATGCTTGTCACTGTAAACCAGGGGTTCTTAACCTGGGGTCCGTGAACCCCTAAGGGTCCATTAATGTGTTTTAAGGGGTCCGTAAGCCAAAATCCAATCAAGAAAAACCGCTAGTTTTTATACGCCCATTTGGACCATTATTCAGCATAATCGCACCGCAACTGTTGTCTGACGTGCACCTCTAGACCTAACTAGATAATTTCAGTGTACCTTTATGATGTAGCAGTCCACACTGTCCACGGAATATTCNGCTCAAACTTTGCACATGCACTGACTTGAATAAAAGGCATGTTTATTTCGTTCATGTGTAGGCCATGTATTGTTTTATCCCATTCATTTAAAGAGTATTCAGTGGTTCGCAAAAACAAATACCGTATTTACTCGATTGTAAGCCGCACGAAATGGTGTTCAAAAATGAATGTAAGCCGCACTTCACCATAGGTTACCTAAGCCTCTGAGATACTGCATAGCATGCTTCGTGTTTGATTAGCAACCCTGGTTATGATGATTAACCACTACAACTGCCTTCTGTGCATCATAGTCCCTCCTGTGACGGACATGATGCTGAAGAGATGAAAGATAATGCGAAAAGAGGGTTTGGTCAACAAAACGTAGCAAAGGAAAGACTAGACGTCATCTAGACATTTTGATAAGCTAAAGAAAAAATGTAAGCCGCACGAAATGATGAAAAAAAAACTTTTAAGCCGCGGATTACAATCGAGGAAATGACTTTTTTGGATCCACGAGATGGAAAAGTTTGAGAAATACTGCTGTAAACACTGGAGCCGATGAAATTCAAATTATATTATCAAACTGGTAGTTTACTATCGATAGTACCTTGCCGTGAACCCTCCCATGTCAAAACCATGCTATTGATATTTTTGATTCGTTTTGCGGAGCTATAACCTGAGCAAAGTACCGAAAATTCAGTTCGACTTTAGNATAATCTGCAAAGTTTTAATTTTATGATTTTTGGAAAGGTCTCACCTCTGGGAAAATACCCACATTTTTGCANTAGGAACAAGTAAGCGTTAGAAGTTAAGCTTTTTTCACCGGGTTCTTCAAAACCATGTTTTTGGGTATCTGTCAACGGTATCGTTGTATCTGCCAAAGAGTCAGTGTGATTCATATACTCAGTGGTGCAGGAGCTGGGAGTGCAAGCTCACCCCCAAAACTTTTGATTTGTCGAAAATTCGGGCACAGAACTTTTGGTATCTTCTAACAATATTAATTACACTTGTTTGTTGTTTAGTGCATAAATGAGTCTGACTCCAAAAGTAAAACAGTGTCATTAACTTCGTGTTTTAGAGTTGAGTTAATGAGTAACCAACTGCTATAGCAAATTCGTAGGGGCAAATTGTTTCTGGGTAAAATATTTTTCGCACCACCAAAAATTGCTTGTTCCAACACCTAAGCATATACTGTACCCAATGGTGGGTTTAGGGTTGGGGGCCCGAGGCAAGACTAAAAAGGGGGCTCCTCTGATGGCGTCATCATACTCAGCCAACCATCATAATAACTTTTCATTTGCCTAAGATACGGCCAACCAAGGATATGTTCTTGAGACTACGGCATAAATGAAAAGCAGAAGAAAATACAAAAGCGTGTTCATGATACACAACTTCCAAAACACTGAAAGTTAGGAAGACAAGGCTGGCAACACAAAAGTAAGGCAATAGCAAGTTGGCATCGCCCCCACTTTATTTTCTTGGCCCATTTCTCTGCTTTCACCATCAATAAACTACAGTTTACCCCTTTGAGTTGGTATCCTGAATTTGTTCACATTCATGTCTTTGTGGAATCCATGAAACTATAAAAAAAACAAGAAGATTTAAAACATTAAATTTGTTTTAAATTTCATCCTTTTAACTGCAAGAACATAGTATACAAAAGCATCCAATTTGAGACTTGTGGAAAGCTTTGAGGCTGGATGAGTCAAGGCTGCCCTCATCTTGCATTGACACTACTTGTTTCAAAAATGTGCAAAAGTTGGAAATAACTCATCACGAACCTTATCGAAAACATTTCTACTGCAGCAAGTAGCCTACGCAATTGATTAAATCTGTGCTAAGAAAAAAAGGTTCAACTTATACTGGCTAAGAGATGACAAAAGAGCTTAAAACATCACCTACCAAGTCTACCTTAAACCAATAATTTACTAGTCAAGCTTCAAATAACCAGTGACTTCAAGCGTAGGCTACTAAATCAAATAACTTAAAATACCTGAAATATCTGTAGAAAAAATGAGTATTCATAATACTCAAAAATTGCCATTTCTGCTATGTGATAAGAAGCATGAATGTAGCCTTGCTTATTAACAATCTTTGCAGGGCAACAGCAATAATGCAAAATTACTCTGTAAACTAAGAAGAAAATGTCCTATAAATTAAAGATGTAGTGTGGTCCCTGCTATAACAATTGCATGTTATCTTATTTTCTAATGATCGCTAAGGTACAATATCACAAGAAATGAGAAATTTGTCTAACCTTTAACTCAGAGACATAAAAAAGACTACTTTTTGTTCATTTGTGGCATTTTCATGAAATCATCAATATAGCAAATACTTCAATCTCTAAAAATCATCATTTGGTATAAAAAGTTATCATTTGGTACAAAAGTTATCATTTGGTATAAAAAGTTACCATTCGGTATAAGTAGGCCTATTTGCTCTTATTTCGTAGAGTCTTTTCAGAACTTTTGGAAGACATTTTAACCCACAATTTTCTTAGGTATAGAAGTTGGTTTGAAACTTTTCTGTATTTGCTCATTGGAGGTGGTGGTGGGTCGCTTTGAAAGGACGGTACTTACACATTGCAGTTGCTGTTAGGGGCTCCTTTGACAGCATAGTACTTGCACATTACAGTTGTTGTTTGGGTCCCTTTGAAGACATATTGCTTGCACACTGCACTTGCTGTTGGTGGCCACTCTGAAAGCAAGGTACTTACACATTAAAGTTGCTACTGAGGCCCCTTTGAAAGCAAGGTACGTAAACATTACAATTGCTGTTGGTGGTCCCTATGAAAGCAAGGTACTTACACATTACAATTGCTGTTGGTGGTCCCTATGAAAGCAAGGTACTTACACATTACAATTGCTGTTGGTGGTCCCTATGAAAGCAAGGTACTTACACATTGAAGTTCCTGTTGGGGGCCCATTTGAAAGCAAGGTACGTAAACATTACAATTGCTGTTGGGGCCTCTTTGTGGAACCATAAAATTGTACATTATAGTTGCTGTTGGGGGCCCCTTCGCAAGTACAGTACATGCACATTACAGTTTCTTTAAGGCACCTTCAATGAAGTTTAAAAGCGGAGTACATACACATTTCAGTGGCTGTTGGGAGCCCCTTTGAAGGCAGATTACCTTCAAATTGCAGCTGCTGTTGGGGACCCTTTGAAAGCAAAGTACCTGCACATTACAGTTTCTATAGCGGGCCCCTTTGAAAGCAGAGTACTCACTTATGATCTGCTTTGTAGTACATTATATGAGTGAATAATAAGTTTTTAATCAAAAGGGAACTTTATGCGCGTAACACCTCGTGGGGGGGCCAGAGGCAAGTGGCTCGCTCGCCTCCCCTTAAACACACCACTGACTGTACCAAGGGTTAAGTTAAGGTCTTAATTTCTGGAACTGCTGTTTGTGTTACAGGTATCCCAAACTTTGTTCAAACATCTGAAATGAGCCGTCTGTCGTGCATTTCAACTATTTTAGCGTACCCGTTTGTTTTGTTTGGCGTCGAAATAAATTGTTTCTCGTATTGCATCAGCTGCGCCAGATGAGTTCACTGTTTGGCAAACTCTTTCAGGGTGTAGAATTTTCTCTTAATATCACCTTGAGCTGGAGATCTCGTCGGCGTGTACGCTAACTGCAGAACAATTTCTTCGAACTACCTAAGATTTAAAACCTTTTTTCTAAATATAGACCCAAGTCTAATACTTATCAATAGGGCAACCAAAAGTCGATGAAGTCAAACTTTTTCTGCCTTTTTAAAAGTGAATGAAACGTCCACAAACCAAATTTCACGCTGATACCATGAGCCACTCCAAAGTTATTAGGACAAAATTTTCTTGCAGCAGCATTTCCTTCTCCTTATCGATATTTTAATAAAGTTACAACAGATTTTGGTATGTTTTTGCAAGTTTAGTTGCATTTCTGAAATAGTAATGGGTTTGTTGCGACTTCTGACGTAATAATGTTGTTTAGCCCATTGCTGGATGATTGAATAATAAAGTAGACTAACCATGTGAATGCAAGAAACGTGATCTTACAGTACTTGGTTTTGCAAAAGTTTGGCGCCCCCATTTTCGAACCTGAGGTCTTCCGGAAGCAAATGTACTGTATTGAAGGATGTACGTGTGACATCGTTGGGATTTTTTGGGGCCCCCGCAATCATTCGGCGCAACCGCAGTATTTCAGCACCCCCAGAGTGATTCTGCGCCAGGGCAATTGCGCCCCCTTGCCCCTTCGTTGCGCCCCTGCTGATTGAACCATAATGCAGCGTGTAAAAAGATACAGACGTATACGTTTGCAAACAACTTGCCGCTATGTGACAATGCATTGAACGTGCTCGATTAGCTCAAATAATTATGACCTACGTAACTATGCAATTGTGCAACTCCTTACTTCATATACATGGACAACGTATAGGAGTATTGTATTGTATTGTGTAACGTCTTCACTCCCACACGCAAAGCGCTAGGTTTTTAACATGCATCGCAGCAAAGAGAAAAGAAACGCAAGTACACGAAAGAAGACCAGGATGTATACATGGCGGTAGTATAGAGTATACGCTTGATGGCGCTAATGCAGTTA
>JGI24022J15233_10009124_pt1 | contig 11151 bp, 3 predicted proteins | sample Ectturendosymbi2_FD_15233 | JGI IMG/M metagenome (IMG submission 15233)
CGTTCATTTTTGCGCGATCGATGCACTGCCCGCTATTGCAGTACAACGGCGTACCTATGCAGCCAACCTCGTCGCTCCAATCACCGCACGTGTTGTTTCCGTCGCATCTCAGTTTTTGCGCTATGCAGCCCAAAAAATTCGGAGAACCGTCGCGCTGACAACCGGTTTCGTAGCAATCGCATTTGAACTTGTGCTCGGGACAACGGCACCCCACTTCGTCGCTCCAATCGCCGCACGTGTTCGTTCCATCACACAGGAGCTGCTCCGTCACACAGCCCCATTCGCCCGAGCAGCCCGTCGCGTAGCAGTCGCATTGGAACGAGTAAAAGGATGGGCAGGAACAGTTCTTCTCATCGCTGCGGTCAGAGCAGATGTATTGTCCATCGCACACCTGTTCCTTCGTCACGTTGCAAGTAGTTGTTTCAAACAAGCCTGCATAGAAGTATGACTGATAACAGTAATGGAGGTTCGGCTAGGCTCGAATAACCTACTAAGTGTTTTTAACTAGTGTAAGAGATTTGCGACTCAAAATCAAAATCAACTGTTAGTCTAAATGTCAACCTTGTTACTGTACAGCAGTGGTTCCTAAAGTGGGCGGTACCGCCCCCTCGGGACGGTGAGAAACTCTAGGGGGGCCGTGAAGCAGAAGGGCGATAGGAGACCTAGTTAATAATTACATTTATGTTGTCTTACTAACGTCGAGTGACCAAATGTCATAAAAAACATTATGATCAACAAACATGTATGCATGTAATTTGAAAACAAAAACTTAGCGTTTTACTAAATTATAGTGAAATGAACACAAAATTGTGTTGATATGTGTGCTAGGCATGGCAGGGGGGCGGTAGAAATTTGTTTTTCAGAAAAAGTGGCGCTAGCCAAAAAAGAGTGGGAAACACTGCTGTTCGGTATATCTGTTTCAAACTAGTATGTTTTGACGTTGTTGCTTTAATTACAATATATCGTAAACGTTTCACACAAAAGCAGTTGATATCAATACGTTTACAATACGCAGTGCTATTTCAGAGATTATGTCATCCGCATACTCCTATAACGATCGGTCAAACAGTATAATTTATTTACTTTGTTGTTAACTGTAGCAAACAAACAAGCATCTTGGCGCCTTGAGCAAAACTGAAATTTAGAAATGCCACTTCGCGTCAGCCATGCATTAAGTCTGATACGTCATACAGCGCTCTAATCTTGCCTCTTGCATCTTCAACGTTCCAATCACACTCTTCAATGATTTGGACTCACCATAAGACCCTACGATTCCTTCAACTTGAGCGTGGAAGAGAGTCAACAGAAATAGGACAATCACCAAGATATTGAATCCTGAGAGCATTTTTCCCACAACCACGAACACTTGGTAGAAGGTTTACGTCAAGCAATAGGTCCAAATGATTTCATTTCTAAATAGCTATTGTGTTATGTAAGCAGAAAAGAAACAAAATATTTTTAATTGCCAATATCTTTTATCGTTACTTTTCTAAACCTTGCCAAAAATCCTACTGCTTCTAATGTGTAAATTAATACGTATGAACTGCATATAACAATTTGCCTCAATAGACTCAACATCCGATGCAATTATTAAAAGCATTCAACATTGAATAAAAATGAAGTGAAGTTTTCAGGTTGCTTACTCTCGGGTATTGTTTCCCAACTGTATTGACCTTATCGCCACCTTGGCTAAACTTTTTACTGAAAATTCCCTCCATCCATCAGCAAAGTGAGGAAGGACGCATCCTAGAATGAGATGCTTTTACTTGACTTATGAAAACTTTGCTATGTGCTTACTCTGTAATCGTGACAGTTTTCCTTTTAATGAAATTTCTGACATTGATTTACATGATTTGTTTCTTTCAATTACAAAAGTCACCCCCACAAAATTTAATGAAATTTCCTTTTCACTTGCTGAACCACATATACATAATGACTATCTAACCCCTTCTGCAATAACCTCTGCTAATGGTATATCTCTTTAAACGCTTTCTTACTTTCATTTCAATGTGCGCAGTCTATCCAAAAAATTGACACTTTTTTCACAAAATGTAATGTCTCGCCTGATTTTATAGCAACATCAGAAACCAAATTGAAATCAAAGTATTGTTCAAATATACAAATTCCTAACTACAACTTTGTTCATTCTGTTTCCTCAACCAATGTTGAAGGTGTTGGCCTGTATATAAACACAAAACTGCAATTTATTACTAGACTTAGAATTACCTATAAATGGATGTGAAAGTCTTTTAATTGAAGTGTTGGAGTGATCTGCAGACATCTGTTTTATATACACGCTTTTCAGCTTGCATTCACTAATCTACTTGAAGCCAAGCACTCTGAAATCAGGAATTACATATTTGGTGGTGACATAAACAAAAAATGTTTTGAAATACCAAATTGACACACACATTACTTTAATACGATTTTGAGCTGTAACTGTTTATCGCTTATAAACAAACCCACCAGATTTCCTTCTACCTCCCACCCAACCCTACTTCATCATATATATACAAATATAATTGATGACGGCACCTCTACTGGAATTGCAGTCTATGACATCCCTGACCACCTACCCACTTTTGCAAACCTTAATTTCCAACCTAAATATGCCAAAAAGTACAGACCAAAAATTTGCTGTCTAAAAAGTTTTGGCTTGACATCTTTTCTGGAAGATCTAAACACTGATCTGTATGATCTTGTCCTTAACAATGACAGAGATATCAACACCACTTGTAATAATTTTATTCTTACGTTTGACAACATATAGACCAACATGCTCCGCTTATGCGTGCTTCACGTGAAGAAACTCGTTCCTTCAATAAACCTTGGTTAATTCAAAGTTTGTTAACATCTCTCTTTAAAAGTAATGCCTTGCAAAAAGAGATATTATGCCTTGTATAAAAAGCTGAGTTTTTCTCCAAATTGTGTGCATTCCTACCAACCTACGCTGATTTAATAATACTTTTTTCATCATTAAAATGCAAGGCAACATCAAACTTCTATGACATCCCAGCCAAGCTTTTAAAATTTCTGCTAATAGTTTATCCTTTTGGCAATGCATTTTTGAATAAATGTATCGCAAAAGACGAATTTCCCATTCTTTTAAACATTTCGCAAATTATACACATTCCTAAATAGCTTCTCCACATCTCCTAATGATTATAGGCCAATATCCATACTTCTAAATCTCTCCAATGTTTGTTTAAAAACTAACTTACAGCAGTTTGTACTCTTTTGTTACCAGTAATTGTATACTGAGCCCACAGCAGTATGGCGTCCGCACCAATCATTCTACTGAATTAGCTATTACTGTCATTTCTGATGACGTGATTTGTAATCAAGATAACAAACTAGTAACATGTACTCTGTTTCTCGACTTGAACAAAGCATTCGAGTGCATTGATCATAATGTATAACTTTGAAAATTGTTTTACTACGGATTAAGAGGAACACCCCTAAAAATTTTTGCTTCTTGCTTAGACAACAGGGTTCATTGTACTAGCATAGCAGACATTATATCTTCTTTTTTTAATGTAAAGTGTGGTGCACCTCAAGGATCGGTCTTTGGGTTTTTACTATTCCTTATATAATAATGACGTTAAGAAGCCTCCAAGTTTAATGCTGTTTTATATGCTGATGATATCAATCTTTATATTTCAGGAAAAAAACACAAAAGTTTAGAAACAATAATTAACAATGAGCTCAAAAAGACTGATCACTGGGTTTGTGTTGAAAATTATGTATCAATTATTCTAAAAGCAATTTCATGCTCTTGAACACCATAACAATATCACTTTCTCAGTTTCTCATCACCCAATCTTAAAACAAAGTAGCTTAAAATATCTTGGCATTATACTTGATGATAAACTCATTTGGAAGCCTCATGTTGAAAAGTTAGTGATACAATTCTAATTCATGTGGGATATTGTTCCAATTAATACACTGTACCAACATTTCAGTGCTCAAATTTGTTTTGTTTGCTCTTTTCTATTCCTATTAACTTATTCAATACTTAAGAGCCAATAAGACTACTTTACTCCTTCTAGTTAGATTGCAGAATGGAGCTCTAAGAACCCTTAATTATGACAACACTAAAACAGCTGCACTCTATTTTAAGCACAAAAGTTTCAATATGCCAGACTTATTCAAATTGTCGGATGCCAAGTTTATGTGCTCGTTTGATAAAGGTGAATAACGTAATTACTTTGTAACTACTTTTCTGAGATTGCATCAGTCCACAAATATCAAACAAACTTGCGTCTTTGTAAAAATATCGTTTACCCAGATTGAAAACCAGTTGCGAGTCTAGGGGGGGGGCCTGGGTGGACCATATCCCCCCAGATTTTCGCTTGCCCACCCAGTTTTTTTCTTAATTTCTCGTTAAGTTCGTTTGGTTGACATATGCAGTAAAAAACTTTGGGCCAGCAATATTTTAAACGATAATTTACAAACCCTGTAGCCTGCATTCAATATTTCCCAAATGCATGATAAGCTGTGTTGTGATGTTTGACGGGCGGATAACTAGAGTTATGACGACACACAACAGTATTTGCTCGGATCCCGCCTGAAATTTAATCAGACCGCGGTCGTGCTTTTGAAAAATTCATTTCGAAGCTAAGAAACAGTCGCAGAAATGGCGAGACTGACTTTTGTGCATTTCAGTGTGAGATGGAACCGGAATATTTTACTGTCAGCAGATTGTTTCTTGTCCCAGTAGCAAAAGGTTTGTGAAACTATTAAGAATTGGTTTCAGTTAATTTATCCGAATTTATCCTGGCTGCAGTATTGCGTTCTGCTGCCTAATTGTTTAGAGTATATGACTTCGAAACATCTTATGTACAGTAAGTGGTTTGTGACTACAGTTTTAAATCTGCTCACACATGTGCTGCAACCTCATAGATATTTGTACGGGATTTCTGTAATGATTAAGAAGCAATTCTTTCGCGTATTTCAGCTCTTTGCCCCGGAGGTCAAACATTTCTATGAGAAAAACACTTGAAAAAATTCGCAAATCATATTCATTTGTGAAAATGATTTAAAACATGAAATAACTTTGGCAAAGAATTTGCTTCGGAAGGAGTCGAAGCTGCCTATATCATTCGAACAAGTTTTTCCATTTATAGCTATCCTACTTAAAAAGCTGTGTTTGATAGTTAGTGGTAGCTGTAACTCTTCTCGCCACGAGCGCTTCATGAAAGAGAAGTTTTTCAAAAATGAAATTAGTGAAAACAATTCTCAGAAATTCCATGACCAGTAAAAGATTGGGTAACATTTATCTACTTTCAGTTGACAGGTACGAGCTGCAAAATAGATTCAGATGATTTCGTTGATGGATTTGACAGCCGGCATGACAATCGAAGGTTTAAGTTAAATTGAGGTGATGATGACATAAATTCCAGTGTAGACTGTGCAGGGAGCTGTGTGACGTTTACTTTGTTGATTGTCTGTTTGCCTGAATCTGTTTAGGTTTAGAGTTAGTGCGTGTTTCGCTTATTGAGAGACAGTTATAAATCAACGCAGGGTTGAAAAGTCAGCTTTTGAGAATCGCTCAGGGGAAAATTCAGTGTAAATATTAAAATGAACTTATTTTGTTGGGAATACTCTGCAAAATAAATTTTACGCCTCCTGGGTTGCATCTCACTATCGGGTACATGCCCTAAATGCCTATGCACACCTATCTACGGCGCTGCTTTGCAACTTTAGGTGCCACTGGTGCCGAAACCTCGCTGCTGTTAACTGCATACTGCATTGAATAATCCTCACTCTATCCACGCTGCAGATGGGCATTAGACTCGTAATAGTAGTTGCATAACACTGTTATGGTTACACCACAATAACAAAATGTCCATATAAGCTACAACAAAAACGGATTAGTCAGTAATCACCAATCTGTTGGCAGATGACTTATTTTTATGTGTTTTGTAGTAACAATATTTTGACGAAACCAGTTGGCTATCAACAGCCAACTTGTCTCTGTGTCAAGATGGAATTCGTGGTTGGAAACATTTCGAGCTCATGCGAATTGTATTCACTTTCGTGGAGCTGTTTTCGTCCACGTGGGATAGGCACAACTGTGTAAGGGAAATGGTGTTTCGTTTCACAAGCGCAGTGCTGTGGAAGTTGCAATGGTAGCACAGAATATTGGACATAGAAGTATACCTGTGTGATTACTTTTTTTTTTGATTACCCCTACTTTTTTCGTGGCCCTGCAGTGGCCCCCACTTTTTAAGTTCTAGAATCGCCACTGTTGAAAACTTCTCTGGTTCATCGTTTTGAAGTGTATTGGTCCCAAAATATAGTCTGATATTCCTGAAAATTTGAAAGCTCTCTCTCGCCTTATTCATTTGGAAAACGATATATAAACACCCTGCTATTTTGCCAGCATTCCTGTTGATTTTCGTTTCACATGCCTGACACTTTTCTGTAATATTGTTTTGATGACCCTCTTTTCCTACATATTTTTTACCTCTTCAGTTGCTCATCCCAGCCCCTGTATATATAGGCATGCTTTTCCCCCATTATTTTTCATTGTTGTTTTTTACGTATTTTATCTGACGTTGATTCGATGCATTTTGTTACTTTTCTTAAATACTACTGTAAAACGTCTTCAACTAAAAATTGATTTGTGCTAGCAATAGGGCTGACTGAGAACTTGACCCATATGGTCTTTCGCCAACCCTTTGTGCTTCAACATGGTGGAACACGATCATAAAATTGCGAAAGCTGCACATTCTTAGGTTTTATGTAACTTACTCATCAACATGAAATTAATTTCTGCGCTTTGGTGTCGTTTTTTTTCTCTTTCTGCATTCATGTTACTCAGTGATTTGAGTCACAGAAATGGATGAATAGACTATTACCATTACCACCATCGTACAGGGTGAGCGTTTCTACAAGAACTGGGATTTCACAACCAGTTCCTTTCTTTATACACCATAGCCAGTGGGCTACTCACTTATACAGCACATATTGTTAACAAGGCAACACGCTTGCGCTGCGGCTTACTTCATTCGCTAATCTGTAGGTTGCTCTACCTCATCTTTGCGGAAACACCACCATCTACAGTAGATACCACAAGAAAAATTCCTTGATGATGCTGCCGCTACACGAAAATCGAGACTTAGTGCGAACCCTGAGCCTTGTGATTTGCGGGAAGGGTTTTAATTTTATGGAAGAGATGCGTTAACTACAACCGAAGCACGTTCTCACCACTTTCCCTTAAATCACGACCACTGCAGTACTTATCGTACATATATATAAAACTTGCCTAAATCCTTGTTCAGCAATATACGTCGTTGGAAAGGCCAGAATCAAAACTTCTCCCAAAGCTCAGGAAAACTCTGTTCGTATTTCAGCCACAGGCGGACTAATCCATCCAGATACTTGAAAAATGGAACGGGCTTAGACATTGCTTGGTTCATCAACAACACGAGCAGCTCTTGAACCTCGAATTTACACTAGATCGTATCAACAACAAATTCTCGAACCACACACCCAGGACTTCAACCTCGATGAGATCTTTGAAATTATTTTAATATCTTCTTTGACTGCTTTCTAGTGAGCAAAGGCGTGCACCTCTTCGTCAGAGATTGCCAGGCTTGAGACACTATTGCCAATCTTGGAAAATGACTGCAATGACGTCTACCGAAAGCCTAGTGGTAGAGTTCCATCTTGTAAATAAGACTTAGGATCAAAATTGTTCACCAAATCAGATTGACAACCTTTCCTTGAAGTTGCATAGCAGCGGCGTTCATTTTCTCAAAGAAATCAGCGAAGTAACGTGTATCAATCTGACGCGAAGCGATCATCTCTCAGAAACGCGTCTTACGGAAGAAATCAACGATGCTTCCGCGAAAATCACAACAGCGAGATAAGCAATTACCTTTCGAAACTCGACATACTTGTGAAGCACACGTCGCTCATAATCTTCGTCAGTTTTTTCGTACAACTGCCGGAACAGATGGTAGCTCAAGACGCTTGCTTTAGTTTCAATTATTGCTTTAAGAGCTACGTTAAGCAATTCACGCAACCTTTTACCACGAAATGGTGTCGGTACAAAATGTAATGCACAGTAATGATACAAGGCAGAGTTCTTTTTAATAAGAACTTCAAAACAACAGTTTCTCCTGCAGATCACCGTGCGACAAGTACTGCCGTATCTAAGGAGGAGAGATTTGTTCCCTGATGTTGTCGTTTTGTTGAGTTGTATTTTAAAGTTGTTTTGACGAAGCTCACACACTTATTCGCCAACGTCCATACTCACTTTATCACATTCTGCGAATCACAGTTGCGCTGCTCGACGGGACCAGTTTTATTACAGGTCCAGGTTCACGCCGCTCTGCAGAAGAAATAATTTCGGACAATGCAAGAATGATGAATTTTTCTCCGGTGAGGAACGGCTGGCCAGATCTTGCAACTGAGAAAGAGACGTTGCATGAAGCAAGCAATCCATTGTCATTGTAAGAGGTTATTATGGTAAACAGACTCCCGATGTTTCTTTGTTTCCGTCTTTCATTCAAAATTCAAAAAACTCTCGAGGCTTATCAGCCTTGTCTGGGTGAACCGCACAAAAATGTTTTTTCAGTAGAGACGCCTTCTTGGCTTTATTAGCAAATAACTTGGAACAAACTAAACACACGGGAAGCTGTGGACTCGCTGGAGCTGGAACGAAAGCAAAATCGCGCAATTCGGTAGAATAGGTTGGACATTTCACCTCGCTTCTTGAACTATCACTGCCGTTCCGCAGCTACAGTAAGACATTCATTTACATTGTAATTTTGTGAAAATGTTTGCTAGTCAAAATGACTCAATTCATTAAAGTGTGACATTTCATTCAAACAAAAAAACTGGCCAAGACTGTTGAGCTAATGTTTAAAATATATCCCTACCGTTGTTTATCAAAAATCAGTGCTGAGGTAGCGTTGAAAAATTGCTGGTTTCACTCTGTGCGTCATTCAAGCGCGTGGTCAAAGCAAACGCTGCATATGATTTTTAAAATAAACGTTAAAAATTCACACTCTTTTCTGGTTCACTACCTCTGTAGCTCAAACATGTCTGATTCCGGCTGGGTTTGTTGCGTCATAAACCTCTAGCCCAATCACGTCTGATTCCTGCTGGGGCTTTTTACGTCATGAACCTCTCTAGCTCAAATATGTTTGGTTCGTGCTGGGCTTGTTGAGTCATAAATATCTAAAAGCGAGTCACACAAATTTATCAAACAATGGCGATTGTTACGGACTAGCACAGTGTGCTCTGAAAATGCAATACAGAATTATAAGCTGACAATGCATCCAGGAAATGGTTTTACCACAGACCCACTCAGGTGGGAACCGATTCTGGCAAATTTCAGTAATCGTTATGACATAGCCCCCACACAAGCGAAATAGGCCCTAATTTATGATTAAAGTAAATCACAACCCCGGGGGACCATAACGCTCAAGATGGGAAACCCTAGTCTATACCAGGCCTTCTCAAACTTTTTTGTTCTGTGACCCATTTGAAAAAGATTTTTCTATGCGACCCTTCATGGATAGCCTATACGTGTAAACGTCCTATTGCAAACCCCAAGAGGCATTTTTGTACATGGCGAAATCATACAAATGTACACAATCCACGAAAGTAACTATGCAGTAATAAAACAACTGTGTAATGGAAACGGTAAGGCGAAAAAAATTAACAAAAACATTTCAGTTTATAGAAATATCAAGCACAACTAATGGCATGAATGCACTTTATGATTTTTACGCAGATCATCCATTTGTAGATTGATAAAATTAGCCAACGCAGGAAGAAAGACATTCTCAACATATTTACAAAAGCATCGATATTTAGACTTGATGATTATCAATTTTGAGAATTCCTCATCACACAAATATGTTGTGCAAACAGCTAAGAGTATTTGAATGGCTAGATCAGAAATGACTGAGTATTCATTTCTTATTATCAAAAAATTACATAAACTCTATTCTGAAAAATCCAGTTGCAAACTTTAATGGATTACTAACTCCACAAGTCATCCTGTGCTTATAATGGCAGGTGTGTGGCCTCCTGAAATTTAAATTGTGTATCGTTTGCGGACCCAACTTTTCCTGAATACAAACTCCGAGTACTTCTGAAACTGTGTATGAAGCTTTACTTCAGTCTATAACTACTCAGCGTGCTCTCAAAGCAATTAGCTTAGCCCCCAGCCTAGACCTAGAGTTCTAAACACAAGCATGCCTTTGTGTCGAAATGAATGCAACAAGGTCAATATTGGTCAGTACGTTGAAACAATGATGACCTAACAATGCATAACTTGTGTTTGATTGAGTATTATCATTTGATAGTTCAGGCAGACATCCTAGTAAACAACTGACAGCAGGAAACGCGGAATTGCCCTAAAAATGCAGTAGAAGTAGATTCACCGCAGGCCTTCTTTTAATTTTCCTGTAACGTTCACAAAGACTTTTTTATCGGATTTGTCTAGTCAATTTGTTTCGTCAATTTGTTTCGCGACCTCTAAATTACATTTCGCGGCCCCGAATGGGGTCGCGACCCGTAGTTTGAGAAGCCCTGGTCTATACCAAAATAATGCTACTCGCAGCAAGTCGATCACCTGCCTGTGTTGTAAAGCACTAACACCAATAACACTGTTCACGGTCAGGTTATGGTCATGTTGGTCGCACGAAAACTGATCATGCTTCTTTGTCACATGCCACGGAAATGCCAAACCGCTGTCATCAGCGATATTTCAAGGCCAGTCGTGACATTTTCATCGCCTGCATCCCAAAATATAAACGCTGATTGATCAGGCCCAATTGCCGGTCTAAATATATCTTAGGTTCATCATCGAATTTGCAAGGTCTCGCTGAAGGTCACTGAAAGCAATGCATCACTTTGGTCAGTACGAACATTTTTCGCAAAACTCGTGAGGTTTGTTTGAGCATATCGTCATGAAAAGTGTCTAATCAACTTATTTGTCTTTCTTTTAAGCGGGTTCTGTTCGCCATATTCTGTACGTGTAACTACGCGCGCCAATTTAATTGCTGAGATAAAGAAAAATGTATGAGAGTGTTGCGACTGGCAATTGCTGAGCGGAAGTGTTGCATGGTTGTTGTCAGGTGAAGTTGGGTAGTTTGATGTTGCCGACAAAGCAGGAGCGCATCGAGG
>JGI24022J15233_10009126_pt1 | contig 11151 bp, 7 predicted proteins | sample Ectturendosymbi2_FD_15233 | JGI IMG/M metagenome (IMG submission 15233)
CAGTCGATTCTGAAGTCGCCGAACGAACTTGGAAATGACATGGTCACCATACCTGAGGTCCACGACGACGCCGAAGAAGCTAAACGCAGTTCCGGGCCGGACGTGATGTCAGGCAGCACCGCTGTGAAGGTAAAAAGGGAGATACTGACCGTACGTTCGTCTGCAGCAGTTGCTGCTGCCTCTGTATGTGATAGAACGACACTAAAGGTTTTTACTGCGATGTACATAAACCACTGATGACTGCAATGAAAAACAAAACAGTGAAACGTCAGACGATGGAAATGAAAAATGTGCGACGCATTGCCAGCGTGTGTGCACGCCATGCGTGCCCTGAAAAGATGTCGTGCGTGCTTCGAAAAGTTTGCTGTTGCAGTCGTTCGAGCCCAAGCGAAGTAATGTTTCTGAACTTAACCTTCGTAAATTCTTCGCTGGGCTTTGCAGCGCGGTGGAGACACAGACCAGCGAAGGTTTTTGATTGAGCTTTCGGGTGCACTGCGAGCTTTGATAGGAAATAAGATGAAAAAAAAATTACGCGTTCAATTCACACCGAAACGTCGCGGAAATGTCCGTAAATCATTCGCATAGGTCATATCGTGTGCAAAATCAGGCGTTTGGTCGCCTTTCTGTTCGAATTTAAATCGCAAAATTGTATGGCGTTGAAAGACGTATTGTGGCAAGAAATGTCCAGTTCCTGCGTGCTTTCTCGCTCTGCATGCTCCGAACAACGGTCCTGCTGTGAAGTGCCGCTGACCGAACTGTCACGCGAGCATGAGCACTCTGTCCTCGCCTGCCGCGGTTATGTTGTGAAGCCACAGACCTGTCGTTTTCCTGCCTTAGTAGGTGCGTGGGCGCTGAACGAGATGGCGTGCGTGCGTTAAGCCATGCATGTTTCACAGTGTTTTGCTCTCTGGTTTTTCATACCAGCATGCTTTCATTTTCACTCAGTACAAAAGCTGCCATGAACCCCGGCAGTCCTGAATGATGGGAAGTTATTGGCGCGCTAGTGCAGAATTTATTGACAAGTGCCCAACGCAGGTTCCTCTTTATTTGCTGGAAAGTGCCTTCTGATATGAATGCGAAACGCAAGTCCTATTCGCTCCAACGCATGGTTTGTTACGTCATCTCCCACGCTCCACCGAGACAAAGCGAACGCTGCAGAGACCTTTGTCGTTGCAAATAGACTACTTTGTTGGATAAATTTGCCTTTGAAGATGTTATGTTAGTGCGTTCTGAAACAACATCATACCAAGAACACTTCACACAGAAATACAAAATTTATTTTCCAGCTCTGCTGCGACCGGCATTCAAGTTTTTTTTTTATGTTTTCATTACAAAAGATGCAAAACCCAATCAGTTGTAGGAGTTACTATCTGCGTCTGCGATTCGCGGATAACTCAATAAGCCACTCTTGGAAAACCTCCGAACATTCAACGTAACATGCTTTTTCAAAACGGGACTTTCTTGCTTTCAGCAGAGCTTTCGCGCTTTGCGCATTTCCGCTTTCGTTGCTCAAGCATCCGCCCGCGACCTTTTCAGATCAATATAGTTTTGAATGGCTCCTGACGTCGTTGAAGATTTGTTTCATTTATAATTAATTATTGCACAGCGGTGTTACAAAAATCAATGCAGAACGTGGTCTAGGGCGCGCCTCGTATCCGTTCACGTAAAAAAAGGTTTCGCAACTTTTTCTCGGAAACTTTTCGAAAGCCAACTTTCGCTCAAAGGGCTTTGCGAAGTCCAAATCGCAGACAAGTGAGTGGACGTAGGTCCATCTGCAACTGCAACCCACGCAACTATTCGTTCTGTCAATGCACGCTGTTCCTGACCGTTGTTTGACTTGAAATTTTGCGAGCACTTGCGGATGAACGCCCGGGTCAGTTCGGCCACAGAAGGCGGACCTTGACTTTTCGCCGCTTTTCGGCAGGTTTTCTCCGGACATTTGAAACCGCTTAGTCCAGCTATGTCCAACCCAAATGGCTTACTGAGCCAAAAATTATGTCACTGTCTTGGCCAGGGCCGCACATTAAATGACATATTATTGAGCGCTGCACATTGAATGGCTTACTTTGATCTTAGCAAACTAGATTTAGCTAATGTACAGAAAGCATTCGAATCCAACCTGCAGTGGTAACAGACGTGATAAAGCGGCACTGAGGACCACCTGCATTAAAATGTCAAATTTAAAATTGTCAAAATAAAGACAGGTTGTCAGTGTATGGGATACTTTTACTACAGCGAATCCTAAACTGGTCGCACAAAACCTTCGACTGGGCCGCGGGTTGGACATAGCTGGCTTAGTCTTTTCAAATGCCAAAAACTCTGTTGAATTTGCGAAAAAAGCATCTCCGTAAACGTGTCTTTACTCATCATTAGTATTCGGATACGATCTTGCTTACGACTAAGTACGTTTGGTGAGAACTCAGCCATCAATCAGCCTCGATTGTTACCGAAGCATGTCGTTTATATGACGTGACCGTCGCGAATGTGTCTGACGATACATTGTGTGATTGATATGATAACGAGCAGGCGCGAGCGCGGTCGCTTCTCTCTAACAGGATGGGGAATCCCCTTGCACGAACAGTGTGTCTGAAGATGTATGAGATTCGAGTCGACAATGTCCCAAGATTACATCACCGGTAGTGATTGCACCACCACTAGGCGTTTGACTACCGTTGCAAACTCAAGAAGAGGTTACAGCACCTGTCGTCCGCTGCTTTTTCTAACGCTTGGATTGTTGCTGGGATCGTAAGACTTCGTGATGTTGTTAGTTTTGATTCTCCTTCTTTTGAAAGACAGCGACTTAGTAAAAGCGTTGGAAAACCTCAATCCGTCGTATGATCGTTCTCGATGCTTCACATGGTTCTCTCTGGTTGTGATGGAGGCTATCTATAGAATGCAAGGTATGCAGCTTATGAGGAAACGTCGAATTGCAAGAAGCGCCCCCGTTTTTTTTAGAATACACTCATGCAGGTCGAACGCGTTGTGAAGGGTCTCTCAGCGTCCAGCTAATCACACAGATGGCAGCAGTGCTTCGCTTTCCATCCTGCCAAGCAGACGTTTGCTGAGTGGGTAGATGAATGCGGTGGTGAAAGAGAGAACCAACTATGAACATTCTCCATTTTGAAGCTCTCTCTATGCGAAACCATTGTCAGCGCTACATGTTGATATGTAAGTTCGTGTCGTTTGGCTTTAGAGGCTTTCAGCTCATCAGTCAGTATTGTCAGGCGAAACATCATAAAAACGCTTTCAGTCTTCGCAGAACGTCTGTTGTCAGTTGTCGGGGTTTGCGCATGGTTTGATCATTTTGGACGTTTGTTCTTTGTTGTTTTTTACCAACAAAGGAATAGTTGACTGCGGGACTTCAACCTTCCCAATGATATAAGCAATGTGTACGATGATGCACCACTGTTCCTCCCAGCTTTCCTACTGTCCATCGCGCGTCCAGAGTAGATCGACGTCATTGTTATACACGTCGGTGTTCACGTCACGTGTATGATCGAAAAATGTCTCACATTTTTCCATCTCATGACGTGTCCTCGCCGGCAGGTTCGAATAAAATGTCTTGAAATAGAAAAGCATCAAAACGTTGTTTTGGATTTTTGTTGGCAGTGTTGAAGAAAACTGTGTTCAGCAGTTTTTGTTTGGTTGGCAGTTAATTGTGATGCTCTTAAAAAAAACAGAATAGTTTATTTGATAAAAGCCAAAAATGGTCAAATTATTGTAGATCACGAAGGTTTCGTAATTGCCCACCATAGGAACAGTAGAAGAAGTGATGTCGCCGCTTAAACACCGGTTAAAAAGAAAAGCGATTGAAAGCAAAAAGGAAGCAGTTGGAGGAGCTCTGGACAGTATTAACGATAGAAAATCGCCGCGGACGAGGACTGGCAGTGATATGCGATATCAAGCTAATGCGCACACAGAGTAAGTGGTTGTAGGTGCTGCCTGTTCTACATNGCANAACGGGTTGGGACAGACCGCTGCACTGCAGTGACGCGACCTCCAGAAGTTCTGATATTTTTCTTCATGTCGTCCACTGTTGGAGATTTTTCTGGTTGGGTTGTGCAACATCCGGATAATAATCAAGCGACACTAGATAAGGGAACATAAGCTGCAATAATGTCTCGAGGCGAGGTCCTAAACAACTACCGCCAGGGCTAGCATCGATGCGAGCGAATTATTCCGAGCATGTCACGGTAGCAGTTTCCAGTGCTATTTCCATTCGTGATCTATTATTCACACAGTCTAATCCTGCTGCGTGCTAAACTGATTTTAACGCAACTTTCCCAATTGTTCTGCAACTGAACTTAATATTTTGTACCTGTCGTTCAGGCATAGCGTGGTTCTTAATCTTTTTTTACATCCCTTTTACCAAGCAAGACTACCAGATTCACCCGAATACACTGAATAATGCTTATTTGTTGAAAATACGAAATTAACAACTTTTACAGTTCAGAATGATATTTGAAAATTTGCATTGACTGCAATTTCTGTTTCAGTGAATTTATCCACTTACACGTGAAAATTACCCCCAGGGATTAATTTACCCCAGGTTAAGAATCACTAGCGTAGCCGGATAATCCGGTGTTTTGACTTTGATGTTTTTTTGTTTTGCTTTCGCTGGAGTTCTTAGCGTGGTTATGTGGAAGGTCCAGTTTTTCGCATTCTTCATCGATTTCCTAAATGAATCAATTGCACTTAAAAATTGCTGCGTATCATAAAGATAAGTTTTTAGCGCAAAACTTCACAGTTTTTGACTACTATTTATTTTAAGGAAAAAGAAAATGCAAGAACGGTTTCGTTTTAGTTGCGGTAGAATAGGAACATTCAAACAACCATTGGTGAACTTGTAGCAAATTTTGACCAATACAAAAACCGTCACAGCGTCGAAGCACAATCAATCGACCACCGCTCCACGTTACTGTGCGTCAGCGGCAGAGACAATGATGTTTTTTTGGTTACCATTGCACCGGACTTAAATTCTTTAAGCTTACTGGCGTTACCTATCGATCAAATCAGAATTGCGACTGATACATTTGAATGCAACAGGGCAGAAGGGAACCCTTGAATGTCCAGTCGATGATCTGCGAGAGTTGGCTGATCATCCCTGAACTGTGCATTAATATAGGATTTTGAAAAAGCTCAATTTAGTTACAGTTACTTCCATTACCATATATTAACGATCCCATGCGTTCTCCGCCATGTTTATGTTTCAGCCATTTTAAAGTTACAACGCTTCCTACTGTGACGTAACAGAAACGACCAAAACCCAATTATCTTGGCCATTTCACTGCGCACCGCCTCGTGAGCGAAAAAATGCCTTTGCACCCTGTTTTGGGTTGATTTGCGTTTTGTTGAGAATATGACAGAGTAGATTTGCGTGTACAGCTTTGCTTTCGACTGCAATTTTACGGTTAGCGAAATTCTTCTTGCAAAAAAATTGAAGTAACGATTACAAATCCAAAATCTTAACCAGTTCTATCGATTGCATTGGACAACTTCGCTGTTTGAGATCATATCGATCAGAGGTCAAGCCAAGTTGGTTGCATAATGTGATTAAAAACTAACTCGACCAGATCGACATGACCAATCAAAACCAACCGAACCTTAATTGCACCAGCTCGCACTACCATGAGTTTGTTCTGAAATTCTATTTTCGCTTCGCGTTTGTGCAAATGCCTTGAGTTTCGGTGTAAACCGGAACAACTGTTGCGTGTTGTTTGTGCAACAGAATGAATAACTATTGAGTTTCACTTCGAAAGCAGTGATGCAAACTGCNTATGTTAGTGGCAATCACTTAGTGCCCGGATAACTAGCGAACACATTGATTTTGAAAAGAAACGACATCTCGAATGTTTCTCGACGCATGGTTTTCATAGGAACCACTGTATTGGTCGGTTATTTTAAGTTACAGCGGAAGCTTGTCGGGCGGATGAATATTCTTGTGTTGCTACAAATCCTGTAACTGCGGAAGTCGAGTCGCATATACTACAACGCTATTCATTTAAGCAAGACCAAGGTAATTATTTCGGTGCTTCGAACTGCGTTCGGCCACTTCTGCTTTAGGCAGTTTGTTTTCGACTGGAAGTGAAACCTCGATGAAGCTGGATAATAATTAACCAACGAATAACAACAATCATTAGCCAACGATGAAGCACATTAATTAACCAGCGAATAAACACAATAATTAACCAACGAATAAAAAAATATACATTTAAACTCTATTCGCTAACATATAAACACAATGAACAATTCACTCCTCGTCTTGTGGTTTCAAGCATTAACAACATGTTTCAAACCGTAATGTTTTTTTCCCTTTCTGTTGCCCACATTCATTTTGGAACTCACCAGAAAAAGTTGCTGCTTTGTTTATTAACGAATTAAGAGTTGCTTCGGAAATTTTTCTACGTTACGATTATCGACATAATTCGTTAGTTGCTACCTACGCTGTACAAACAGCGAGCAGGGTTTCCAGTACAAGGGTTAAAGGGCACGAAACGATTTTTGTTTTGTGTGATCGGGCGCAGAGTACAGAAACGATGCCACATATGTTGCGAAGCAGATGAGTATTCTGCAACCCGTTCTGATGTGGCGCTGCTCTTGCACTGGAAACATTGACATCAATGCACAGGAATGGTGTGATTTTCTGCAAGTAGGACGGCGTTTATATTTTGCGAAACTGAACGCTGCGTAGTGAGAAGCGCAGAGATTTTGTCGAATTTCTTACATTAATTGTCTACAGTTGAACAGTTAAGGCTTTTTTTGCAATCGTTTGCATGATTCGAAAAACATTTGTGCATTGTTGAACTACTGGGGAGCGGAGGCGGAGGGATCTTTCGCGTTACGTACATTTTCCAGCAGGCCTCATGTTAACACGCTGTTGCGTTGTCTCTTAGCCAGTTGTCTTCCATATACAGACCATATACAAGTCATCAAATACAAGTGTTTCCAAACATTAAAAGTTTATTCATGTTATCAGATACAATTTTTCCCAACACTAAAATTTTTCTCAAGTAGAAGTTTTGATCAGGCACAAAACAAACTTTCTCAAGCACACGTTTTTCAAAAAAGAAATTCACGTTTCTATGTTCGGCAGTCATGTACTTCTGCGACCTCCTTTATAAATAGCATCATCTTGCAGTGCCGATATTATTATTACAGCTGTGAGAAGTTTTCTCGTGTAACAGCTGCAGCTCATGTTTTCAGTCTGCTGAATAAGACGTACGGCCATTGTTTGCTGATAACGACAACTCAGTTGCATTGCAGTTTGTAAATTGTAGGACAGTGACAGCAAGTGTATTAGGTTCTTTAAAAATGCAATCAAAGTTTAACATCTGTATTGCTATTTTTGTTCATGCGCACTTGCACTTCACTTTCCTTGGCATTTGTACGTTTCAGTTGTTTACGTCCGTATGCCTTGATCTCGTCACGATCGTGGTTATTTTGCGGAAAGCGCTGGGAGCACCAGGAAAAACCCAAAACGTTTTCCACGATTTGCAAATCGTGCGGTTCCCTGCAGAAAGCCAGAAATCAAAGGGAACAGTATTGCTTGCGGGGAGAAACTTCCTGGCAGGTGTCAACACAAATCTTGTGCATCCTTTGCCGTGTACCGTATGCGTACATTTCCTTATAGTTTTTCTCAGAAGCTGAGCGGGACGTCAGTATTGCGTTGTCTCCATTGTTGTCGGCGCAATGCTGTGATACTTTGGTTACGTATTGTCACCTGGCGCATCGCTGTATGTGAGACTACATGCCAGGCTTGCGTCTCAGTGATTACTACCAGTCACAGAAGTTAAAACAAGTTGTCCAACTTCTCCCTGCTTCAATCAGCTGCAGTGACAATATAGGTTAAAAGTGCAATGCTAATGCCAACTGCTGTTCAGTCTTGATGTCAAATGTAATTTGTGTCCTGGTGAAGCTTCAGTGTTAATGTCAACAGGTGTATGTCGATTTTTCACAAAAGTAAACAATACTGTGCAGTAGGGTGGTCCTTAAATGGATAGCAAAAATTAAACAGTAAAAAATACCATGGGAACCGAGGTGGTTGTGTTCCTTTTAAGCTAAAATTATCTTGTGTAAAAAAAACTCCAAGGTAGAAGAACATTTAGAGGTTGAAAATGAGCAATGAAGATTCTTATAAATAGGCACTTTTGTTGATATCTGGGTCCCCCTCTTTACAGAGTATTAGCTGCTCAGAGGCAGGGGTATCGTGGGTGTCACTCCACTCATTGTTGCCCAGTGAGTAGTGTACTCTTTTTACTGTCAGGAAAGGCACGCCTATGCTCTGTCACAATCTACATGAGGCACTGCAGCTGATCTTCATCCGTTACAAGCCGGTTGCATTCGTGAATAAGTGCCACCCCACGCTCTGCAGTGTCATTTTGTGACTTGGATTCCTTGTACCAACTTTCTGGCCATCAGATAGCCTGGTTGATCATTCCATGAGCCAAGGTCCTCTGTTAGAAACTTTTGATCCATTTTCGTTTTTAGGAAGAAGCGATGGGTGTTTTTTGTTATAAGATCAGCCAAGCAGTTGTTTGAAAAGTCTTTCCTTGGGGCACATTTGGGAGTTTCTTCACCCGGATCTTTGTCAAGTGCTGCAACCATTCGTCGCTTCATGTCATCTGCACCTATTGGTCAAAAAAGCCAAAGCCACTAATCCCTCAGAGAGGTGGAGCGGATCAGAGAATTTGTTCAGTGCGGTTGTCTCATCTACGTAGTTATATACCCCCTGAACAAGTGTTCTAAGGGTAATTTTTTGAGCTGTTGCCATTTTCAATACCTTCAAAAAGCATTATTTGTTATTTGTATCAAGATCTTTTCCTTGTACTCAATGAATATTTCCTAAATGTCATAAATCAGGTGAAGTTTTAGATCTTGACCAAGAGGGGGCCTCGCAGTGGGTGGTCAAAATGTGACAAATATATACTCTGCCTGAAAAAAATTCAGTTTTGAGATGCCTATAACGTTTGATCCACACCTCCTAGCTCAATTCTGACAGCAGATTCAGAACGAGCGAGCCAGAAATATCTAGAGTACCAATTTGCAGACCTATGTCATGTACAAAAATGAAGTAAAAATGAAGCTTCCAAACACCTTTCAAAATAACGCGGTGATCCATGAGGGAAAAAACGGGTTGTGACCCTCACAGTCTAAAAGGCCATAAAATCCAAACCGCTTGGAATTGTGATCTGAAGCTTGGGGATTTTTCATTGCGCCCGCAGGGGCACATTTGGTACAATTTTGAGCAAAATCTGAGATGGTGCCCATGGACAATGGGCACCATCTCAGATTATCTTGAGCACCGGTTGAGTTGGGATGGAATCACCCATGAAATTTCACTGCTCATGTGTAACCTGTAAACATCGATTTTTCTCTGAGATATTTCGCATAGATAGTTTTTCACCGAAAACGAACAAATTTAACCCGATTCCCGTACAGTTTTCCAAACTCTCCAAATAAGGACCACCCTACTGTGCAGCTTATTGTGCTTTGACTGTAGCAAGTTCAAACTCAATGACATTATATTTGAGTAATGACTCCAAGACTGTGAATGCGTAGAGTTACGTGAAACTTCTTACTATAAAAAAAAATTACTCATAAATTCAATTGTCTCACCATTGTAGAGATTAATTTCGCATATGCAGTGGTTCTATTTCGCGTTTTTGTTTATTTTTAAAAACTCCGACCATTTTTACGGTCGTTGAAGCACTTGTCAAGGAGGTGACTCCAAAGTTGTGCAACGCAGGCAGATGAGTTAACGGTTGACGAGAAATTTCCGGACGTTGCGTTTCATTGCGAGAGGGAAGTCCTCTTTGGACCTTCACAAGTTAAACATATTTACGCCCAGACCAAGAGGGAAATGTGTAGAAGCAGACCGGAGCCTCGAAGGGTTCATGACCTTCGCGTACCTCTCCTATACATGACCCAAGAACTGTCTAGCGGAGCAGGGAATAGATTGGATCTTGCTAGATATGGAAAAGCAGGCAAAACAAGTCGAGATTATTTCCAGGCTGTGGTGCGGAAGAAGATTTGATTGAAAGTACTTTCGCTTATTCGATGAATCCACAGAGAATAGCGTTTGTAGCGGCTCTTGTTCGCAAGCGACCTGACCCTCCCCGGGCCTGTGAGCGAAAGATCTTTCATGTAAATAGGAGTTATTGATGTTTTGCCGTCATCGGTGACAAATTCGTCTTACCTATTCTCAGCAGGAGCAGTAACATCGACGACGCGCTGTAGCTGCTTGCAAAATAGCAGTAGTCCACGACGCAATTGCTCCAAGGTGCTGCGGACAGTGTTTTGACGTGGATGCTGTCTTGGATGAGCGCTCAAGAGCAGCTGACCAACAAATATGCGCCGCTGTTTCTGTTCGGCCCTCGAGGGCGTCTTGTGGCATTACGTGTTTAAGCGAAGCACTGAAGGATGCTAAAGCAGACACAGGGAAAACGCATGTTCCGTGAAAGTATCGCTAAGTATGGTGTGGCCGGAGGTGTCAAATGTGTATCAGGAGTTACCACAGTGCGCTTGTTTCAATGCTCGAAACGAAATCAAGTTACTCTGCGTTGTTTCTGCTTGCGCTTCACTAAGCAGTACATTAAGTTGTTTTTTTAGCGTTACGTGCTTGTTAGAAATTAGGGTAAATGGGCTTAGTTGGCGGCATGTGCGTGTATGTGAAGAGTAATCTTCCTGTATTAACTGCACACAACACTTCTTCTCGAACACGTTTGCTATCGCCGCGTTTCCTCGTGTGGTTATAACCATACCCAATCTCTTTCAACCGACTCCACCTGTACTTTGTCAACTCTGCGTTGCCACCGAGCAAAATGGACCTTGTGATTCGTGTTCATGGATCTACTGATTCGTGGTAAAAGAAAACATATTTGCTTGACAAATGCGGGTTCTATTTGGTGTCAATTGCGCTTCCACTTCACTCCAACGCGAGTAGTGGTTTAACGGCAAGTAATTGTCTCACGCGAGTAGTTGTCTAATGCGAATTGTTGTCTCAAGCGAGTGATTGTCTCAAGCGAGAATTGTATCAAGGGAGTAATTGTCTCAAGCAAGTAATTGTCTCGTGCGAGTGATCGTCTCGTGCGAGTGATCGCCTCGTGCGAGTGATCGCCTCGTGCGAGTAATCGTCTCGTGCGAGTAATCGTC
>JGI24022J15233_10009127_pt1 | contig 11149 bp, 3 predicted proteins | sample Ectturendosymbi2_FD_15233 | JGI IMG/M metagenome (IMG submission 15233)
GTTTGAGGTTGTAAATTCCTAAGAGGAAAGTGAAAATGAACGTTTGCAGTATTTGGCCGTTTGCACAAATTTCGGATGATTTTTATTAGCTTTATATTTGGCAATGTGCCAGATATTTTGTTGCAGCATTATTCAAGGAGTTAACTTTATTTACCATCAGAGAAATGTGAGGTCTCCAGTCTCGGTCTCGAACTTCCAGGTATCGGTCTCGGAGGTTACGGTCTCGACTACATCACTGGCATGTTGCAAAGCTTGTGAGTGGATTGTTCGATCGTTACTTTTTATCACGTAGCAATAACATGGCAACAAATCTTCAAAGGTGCAGTTACGGTCGTAGGTGTTTCGCTGCATGTGACTGTTTGACGCAGACATCTTTGGCAGAAAATGCTGCGAGACAGTGACTGCTAATAGCGATAAGCTTCGTAGTTTTTTTACTGTGCAGTGTGAAAAGAAGCATGAATGAAAAAGAAGCATTGCTGGGCCAACAAAGTGCGATGTTTGCGATTGCTGCGTAGCAGCAGGGGAGAAACAGGCTTAGATGGCGCTAGGGACAAGAAGGTTTGGCGCCCCGTGTTTGAACCTGAGGTCTTTCGGAAGCAAATGAAGAAAGTATGTGCGACACTGTTGGGACTTTATGGCGCCCTCTGCAGTGATTTGGCGGCCCCATGTTGATTCAGAACTCAAGGAAGTTTGCCCGCCTTGCCCCCTCGTTAAGCGCCTGCGTAGCAGGGAGCATTTTCGTTGTGGTGTAGAAAGGGCAAAGGGTTTTGTTAACATGCATTTGCATTGCATCATCAGCAATCTTGAAAGTATAGGCCTAAGCAAAATATCGAGTTTGCTCCCCCTGGAAAAGTTCCTGCGGACGCCCGTGCTTCTGACTTAATTTTTTTCAAATTTCTGGCATTTTGCCGACGTGTTTTGATTGCTCTTTCCTGCAAATACAACAAACAAAAAGTCTTTGGATTACAGATATTTTAATCAACCATTTCTTTGCAATGTTCAAAGTCACGAGACTTGAAACTTCCGAGACCGAGACGAGACCTGAAACCTTAGAGACTGAGACTCGCAAAAATGGGTCTCGAGACTCGTCTCGAGACCGAAACCAAGTCTCGAGACTCCATCACTGTCACATACTCTAAGAAAACTGATGATTAGGGCTGAGAAATTCGTGTTTAGGTAAGTGTGTCGGATTAGGGTTTGGTTTAGGTTGAGAAAAAGAAAAATAAATAAGGCCAAACACTAAGTCCAAAAATTTTCAGTGGTTACAATTTGCCTGTGCTATAGCTTGCTGTGGGTTCCTGATGGTGTTGAACAAATCTGAGATTTTTGCAATCCAAATCCAGTCCAAAATTTTCATTGAGTAACCCAGTCCGGTCCTAATCCGGTAGACCTGTCCAAATATTTGATCCAATCCCGTTTATGTCCAAAAAAAACTCTGATTAAGCATTTGACAGCAGTGATCAACGCAGTTTGGATATCCATATCTGATCCGGTTGAGTTTTTTCGAAATCCGGTCCGATCCGGTTCCGGTCCGAATTGCAGAGTCCGGTTGGATCGTGATCCGGAAACCGGATCATGTTCAACACTGGTACCTGGCATCTAACCAAAATGTTTTAATTTGCACAACACACACCAAAAAATAATTGCCAAACTTTTTTTCTTCATTCTGTGAAGCAGAATATCTGAGAAATAAGAACTGGTGAAAAATTTCGCAGCGGTCAGAAATTTCGCTTGACACCAGACGTGGCCGCAGTCAATTTTTGAGACTCCAACTCCGCTCCTGTTCCAAATTTTTTAATCCGGGACCGGATCCCTGTCTGGCTGCTGTTGAAATTTGAGAATCCGACCCCTGTACAGACTCCGGCTATATTCATCGATCCAACCGTAATTTACACATGCGTTTACCTAAGAAGTGAATGCACAGACTCCTGCTACTGCTGAAATGTTCCGAAAGAAAAACGCGGAATCCTGCTGGAGACGACTCCGGATCCGGTCCAACCTCCGCTTGACACCGGGAATTTTCTTTATAGAAATCAAGCAAATATTCTGATCTTGTCCTGATCCAATTTTTTTTAGGAAATAAATATACAAATCCAATCCTTATTNGAAAAAATCGCAATATCCTGCAGGATGTCCAATCCTGATGCTGTCCATGCTCACTTCTGATAGATNCTAGAGNTGTTCGGATAATGATTTTTTGGATCCCGGATCTAATCTTGTTCCACAAAATTGATTTTGATTCTGTTCCGGATCCGTTAACAACGAGACACAAGCAAACCGAATCGTGTTTGATTCCGGTTATTATGAGTGAAACATACAACCAATGACCATTTTTCCGCAAAAACAAAATCCATGCGGATCTGACTGTAGTAGAGAAAGCCTCACTCCTGATCCGGGTGGAGGTAGCAGGAGTCCGGTTCCAAAAAATACAAACTCCAGTCCATGCAAACCTCTGATAAACACTAACTCCTTGACTACGTTCACCTTGCTGCTAATATGAACTCAACGCTATATGTGGAGTCTGGACAAAGGTGGATACAGTTCTCATAGCAAAATATTCCCAGCAGAACTTTTGCCATGGATGGCAAAATATACACTACCATTTAACAAATCTGTAAAATCACATTACCACTGCATTTTTTGATGTGGTTAGAATAACCAGTAATTAAATGAAAAAAATGTTCTCAGTCGGATCCAGTTGTGATCCGGCCAAAATTAACTTCAGTCCTAATCGTGTGCTGCTCCGCGCTCATCTCCAGAGTATGAAAGGAAACGATCAGGAAAATTTTCATAGGAAATCGATTTCACTGCCGTCAATCTTAATCGATGCAATGACAATCTTTGTTTGCATTGATTAGATGTTTTGACATTTTGTTTTGATCCACTGAAAAATTGTTTCATTTTCGCAGGACTGCTTTTTGAATTGTGTGCGCTTAACTGCTTAAATGCTTATTCGCTAAGTCATACGAAACAGAGATGAGCATTGGACCGAACTTGGATTGTGCTGGATCCGGACTATTACAAATTTTTTTGAATTTGGATTGGAGCCGGACTGTAAAACTCTTCCAAATTTAGGATCCAGACAGGAATTGGACTTAGTAGTTACCGGAAAAGAAATGCAGCATTTTTGTTGTGAAAAGCTGCATTTTTCAAGTATTTTGGACTGCATTTGGATTTGGACTTAACATTTGAAAAAAATTTTGGACTGTGTTTGGACTTGGACTGAGTTTTGAAAAACAGGACTGGATCTGGATCGTAAAATATGACTGTGCGCTCATCTCTGATATGAAACAATAAATCTCTCTCTTTTACTCCTCAGCCATGGATTATAGATATAAGGAACTTCATGCCTGATTAACTCCTCTCAGGCATTTTGTTCACATGACAACGCTTTTCCCGTTGTAGGACCGCTAGCTTTCTGTTGAGATCTGAAGTCTTATAGGCCAAAAGAGTTTTCCAAAAATTAAGGTGTTTTGTGGTGTAACTTTTCTTCATATTTTCAACTTTTCATTCATTCATTTTTCCCATTTTCCCAGTGTTGTACTGATTTCATAGTAGTTCTACCCGGACAAAGAAGGAAACCACATTGCTTGTGCAACAATCAGCACCTACCTACTGCTACTCCTACTTTGTCCTACCTAGAGTAGTAGTACCTAATAAGTCAACGGCTGCAGTAAGGAAAGGTATCGCATCCAGTCCGGTGTTCTTATTCCGTCTTTTTAGGCTGTCGACTTGATGCTGATCTGAAGTATGACTAAAAAAGGTAGAAAAAGCTCTACCACTCCTGGACAAGGAAGATGGGAGAGTGAATTGGTTGGATACTCTTTTGAGGATGTATGTGTTTGCAATAGGTTTGACTTTAAACTCGGAATTTGGTCTTTGTTTTGCTATATTAATGTCTATCATTGTTGTATATACACTAACTACTTCTTATACACCCTTTTTGTGTGTCATAGAACACATGTGTCATAAAAGTTTCTATAGTTTTTAGCAGTGTCTAAGTAGCCAAATATGGCTACCCATCAAAACTGAAAACCTTAGCATAATGTAGAGATCACCCACCAGCAGTTGCTACATTATAGCCAAAAGTGTTCAGAGTGAAATCTACCTTGCCTCTAGCTATGGTTACGCAAGTCGAATTAAGCAGTTATGACTTTGATGATAGTTCATATTCTCATGTGACTCATTCAGGGAAAAGTCAAGTGTTACTTGTAGTTGAGGTCCAAGATGTCATGGTTTCAATGCTCTTAAACTTGGTTAATGTAGAAATATAATATTTTGTTTGAAAAGCAATAAAATCAACTCAAATGAACAAAATGTGACAATTGGGAGCTATTTTAGCATAGTTCAATCAATCAAAGAATACTGAATGATCCATGTCACCGTAAACCTAAAATTGTAACCTTAACACTGTAACATCAAAACAGAAAACCTTAGCATAATTAGATTGCCACTAAGATCCATTTTATTAATAATGTTCACCCTATTATAAACTATTGTAAAGGCTAGTCTGAAAGTACTTTCATGCTACTGATACTCTTGCATTATGTGTTGACTGATCATTTCAGATCAAGATGATCCTAGGTTCTAAGAATCTATAGTCATAAGCAAGGTTTATTATGTTAATATAATGTATTTCACTACTTTATAACTAGTTTTGATATATAGAAGATAGGAACATGGTTGTCTTTATCCGAATTTAGCAACCCTTTCAAGATGTATCAAGTCCAATGTGTCTGCCAAACATAAACCATCAACTACTTTTTTGAGTTTTAAAATTTTAAATAGAAATGCATGGTTTAAATCTGAAGCATCACTTGATAAAAAATTCCAAAGGCAAATAAGGAAATCATTTGACTTTTACTGTGAGTAATTGCTAGGTTCTGCCTTCTTGTTTTGAGTGGATATTAGATTGGTGTGGAATTTTACAATGCATTTGCATGTTTATGACTGAATGCAGTAGTTTCTGGCATGTATTTTAATGTTTATTCTTTTTCAGAATGACTGTATCATTACAAAAAGGATAACAAATTTTGTCAAAACAACAACAGTAGGTACGCAGGAAAATATAGAAAATAGGATGCATTACATAAAACATCAGATGCAAACAAAAAATTGGAGAAGCAAGCAGTGTACCCCAAAGTCAAAAATAGCAAATGAAAGGGGACCATTGCAAATATAACGAAATAATCCCATGGCAGTTCAATTAAACAACATATATTACAGAAACAAATATTAAATCATATAAACATAGCAATCATTTACATGACGCAAGTGATGGTGGGCAAGCAATGGGTGAAACGTTGAGGCATGTACAGATGAGCAGGTCAATCATGCACATAGCTGAGAGAAGTAAGCAACAATATACAAGGATTATGAGGTGGAAAGCAATGCAATAAACACAACATTTATCAGAACAAAAGCAAGGGCAAAAACAGTGTTTATCCACAAATATCATGAAGATGTAATACAATTACCCACGGACCATAATGGAGTACCACCGCTGCATGTGTGTCCCACCAGGCACATAGCACCATCGAATGAGGTTGAATAGGCAGAGGTAGAGACAGATTAAAAAAGGTTTAGCAGTAAACAGTAACCCAGTATGTGTCAGGTACATGGAAAACAAAATAACATTAGTTGAAGAGTGGAGTATTTAGTTCCAGAAAAGATATTATTTCATTCATACTGTGATGACTTATGGCATATATATATCCATCTATTGCACAACTAACATTGGTATCATGACATGGCACCATAATTCAGCTTTACAGAACTGCGGGCCTAGGCATTAAACTGAAGTCAATGTCTGTGACATCCTGGAGGTGAACATTGCTTTGTTGAAACCTCAAAATCCTTGTATTGCAGCAAGGGTGCTCTTCAGAAGGCCAAATCTGAGCTTTGTTCTAATTTAGGTTATGACAGATGCATATGGCTCCCTGCATTTTTCAGCTGTTTCTTCAGCTAGCATTCTGGTGTATTAATTATTCCTTTTCAGAATTGCTTACGTGTACTAATTAAGATCTAACTTGTGGTTTGCTATTCTTGGGATTTTTTTCTTTTTGTATCCTTTGCTAATCTCTATGATATGGACCATATGTCTGGGTCAAACGTAACCATCAATTAATAAAAATATATAATTTCTTTTGTTAGTTTCTTTTTATTCATCATATAATAAGGTTGTGTCTTCATAATAAGAAGTGAGTGCTATTCTGCAATGAAAATTACCAAAAAGATGTAAAAAATGAGAGATGTTAGCATGAAAACCAAAGCAAGAAAAAAAATATAATCTGAAACTAATGTCCCTTTTTGATATACAAGCATGATGTGAAGAACACTGTAAAATGAGTGTTGGCAGCTTGTGGCTAAACTAATGAAGTGCTAAAGCTGAATTTAATATAGTTGTAGCTTGCTATCTAATGTAAAACTTACAAAACGATATACAATTTTATGGTATTTAAATCATAAAAGGATTACTTATGAAATCATATGGTTTGTAGACATATAGTTTTGATGTGAAATACTGACAATAATTCAGATTTATACTATATCTAGTTCTCATTTTTATAAAACCCTCATTTTTTCCTATTATGTGTTTCAGGAAAGTTGGAATGCAAACATTCAGTTTGTTGTTGAAAATGATCTTTTGGATTCAGAGCACATCAAAGCATTAGCTGATGTAGTGAAAATTCCACAACGACGACTGTTTAGTTATTTACATAAAGAAGATCTCATGGAGATGGTGAGTTGTGAGTAAACCAAGTGCTTTGACATGTATGCAAAAATTAGTGAATGCATTAATTTGTGTTTTATCTGTTGCATTAAACCAGGATTTCTTAACTAAGATATATTTCCTTTTTTGGGTAAATTTTACCTACTGAAGGAGAAAATTTGCAGAATCATAGTTTGCAATAAACATACATTTTTCAGTTGTTAACAATAGGAAGTGTTCCACTAAAGCATGAGTCAAGTTCATGCTTAATGTTGAGTTCTTGCTTTTGCCACATCTCTTTACACAATTGGGTTACCAATTTTACTTTTTTATATTCAATTCCCAAGTCATTAATAAATGAAAAATGAGGATTATTTGTTCTTTGCTTTTATTAAAGTTAGTTAAGGTCTGTGGCATTGATTTATATTGTGCATTGATTCCTTTTTCCAAACCTCTTTTGTCCCTTAACATGTAGATGTATTTGTAATTTGAGTAAAAAAATAAAAAAAATCATGTAAGGGAAACTGTTAATTTTAGGAACTTGTTTCAGAGTGAATTAGTTTTTATAATTTAAAAAATAAGTTTGTTCATATAACTTCATCATTACTTTGTAAGAAATGACAGAGTTTTAAGCTTCACTTCCACTTTGCTGCATGCACACTGTTTTGCATACTCACAATTACTTCATGTACAATGTATGTTGTTTAAATGTGTCATTCCCTAGTCTGTAAGTCTTTAGCATGGATTAGTGAAAGCACCGTCACAATCCTTGAACATTCGTAGCTGGTAGACCTCATTGAACCACATGAAATATGGAGAACATTGCATCTAAACATTGAAATTGGGTAGCTACATAACATTATTTTTAGTAAAATATTTCAAAATTTGCTAACTTTTGCGATTATATTATCGTGCAATGTAATTTGTTTTAATTGGAAACTCAGGTATGAAATAAATAATAAAATCAACATAGTACGCAGTCCTGAACAGTGTTCCCTCTAAGAAAATTTTACACAGAGCAAATGTTCTTTTTAGTGTGCATGCAATTGCACAACTACGCAGACGCACAACGAATGAAGCTTTCCAAGTGGCAAAAGGGTTAAGCAATATATATACGACATTAAATTTGGAATGTTGCAAGTGTGTGAGAATGAGATTCCACTGCAAAAATGGTCTGGTGGTACTGNGCANTTGCGCACCTTAGAGGGAACACTGGTCCTGAAGTTTTTCAAAATTATAATTCTCTTAATTTTTGCTCAATGGCTTTCATTCAGATGAGATACAAACAGTTTGTATTTGTTTTGGAGGTTTGTAATGCACTGTTTTTTTTTGTAAACCACAACAACGTTTGTTGGTCATGGAATTTACTTTGTGCTGTAATATTGTTCTTGTGTAATGTTACCTTCTTTTTTACAAGTTTGTGTGAATGGCAGTTGTATGTTTATGCTACTGTGTAAATATTTTGTTCATCTGCCTTGACAACTTTCTTGTGGACAGGTCAATGAGCTAGGAAATCCCAAGAACAAAAAACCACCTAAAATTCCACAATTTAGTGAGATCACAGAGATAACATTTGGCATGTTGAATGCTGGACAAGACATACCATTACCTTTATGGGCAAAATTAATCAAGTTTGGTTTGATTAACCTTAAAGACAATGATTTAAAACGAAAAGAAGAAGCAAAGCTCAAAGGAGATAAAGATAAAGGAGGTAAGAACTTACCATTTGTGTCAATGTTTTCACAAATTACTTCTTTCTGCAAATTAGCAGTTAATTTTTGTGTTTCAAAGGAAAAAGGTTGCACCTGATAGTGATGACATTTTATGAAGGTAGAAATGTAGGAGCATGCTTACCTGGTTTCCAATCCAGTATTATTTTATGTTGAGTAGATCAAAGTTCTTCAACAAACTGGAGTATTGTTTATATATGTATATTTTCCTTTGTTGTTGAGATGCTGAGGATTCTGAAGTATCTGCTTTCTACAATAAGCAATATGTTTTGCTTGATAATCAAATATTTTCTTGTTTGCAATCATTTAATACTAGGATTTTCAAACTGAAACATTACAAAGTAAGTTTTGAAAAAGACTCTAACACCAACAGTTTGTGCAATATTTAATATTTCTCCTTCGTTTGAATCAACTTTTGTTTTTCTAGACTTTGAAAGGCTAATCAGTTGATTTTTGGTTTGCTGCGTACCTAGTTTATTGTTGCTTTTCAAAATAAATGGAAGTTTTAAAATGTTTTTTTGGGTTTGTATCAAAGGTAGCAAGATGTATTATCCCCTCTGGCCTCCATATATAACAGTGGTTCTTAACCTGGGGTAATTTACCCATGGGGTTAAATTTCATCTTCTAAAGGGGCAAATTTACTGAACCATAAGTTGCATAAAAGTCAATTTTTATAAATCATTCTGAACTGTAAGAATTTGTTAATTTCCTATTTTTAATATATGAGCGTCACCGAGTTTATTGGGGGTAAGTCTGGTAATCTTGTTTGATAAAATGGTAAGATATGTAAAAAAGGTTAAGAACCACTGGTATATAAAAACTCAGAAGTTTTTTAAAATTTGCTTCTTAGAGTGTATTCTGTCAGGTTTGTTGTTAACATCTAACTGTGCTAACTCTTGCTGTAACACTTGAAGTTCATATTGATGTTAATTTAATTTTGAAGTGAAATGAGGATAGTTTAAAAAAGTGTGAGTCAGTATTATGTGCCCATGTGCCCCTTAGTATGCAGTACATATGTTTTCTGAGCACAGCGTAATGCATATTTTTATATATGAAGTTAATTCAATTAGTGAATGTTTAAAAATAAAAATATGAAACTTTGCAGCAATTTGCATCTTTTTCATGTGTAAAGTTTAAAAACATCCATTGTGAAGGGAATGTGTGATTACATACCATATCCTCTGCATTAACATTTTAATTACTGAAAATCATAATCAACTGCTAAATTGCAGGTAAGAAAAGACCACGCAGCAAATCTCCTGGAAAAAGTAAAGGTAAAAAGACTCCTGAGCCACAGCTTCCGAAAAAAGATTGGAGCACATTAAAGAAAAGGGGAGAAGAAGATGATGATCTTAAATATATTGGTGGGTTTGGTTTGCTCTCACTTTGTTAAGTGTAACAGTGCAGCAGAAAAATATCAAAAGCATCATTTGCAGAATGCATAGTTTAGGAATTTTAGCAGCATCATTGTTATAGTAATATGAATTGTTTTCGTCTATTTCTGCTGTTTTTCATTGTATTGCCAATGAATTGTTTTCAAGCTCTGCATGCAGCTTGTCATATATCAACTACAAAGCTGGTTTTATTGTTAAGTTAAAGTTTATGTCATTGAAAGTATTGAAAAAAATTATCAGCGTGCAGAAAAAGTCTACGAGAGAGAATGGTCACTTTAGCAACAAGGCTGAGAATCGATCTCCATGCCCCCTGGGCTAAGGACTGCAGGTCAGGCCCGGTGATCTTGATCAAGGCATTTGTTTCCCAATTGGTGGACGAGATTTTGAATTGGTTTAGAGGTCTCTTTACAAGCAACCTGTAAAGAAGAAAGGTGCTGAAGCACTTCGGATACTGGATCTCAATTTACAATAAAGCATATTTTTGACACTCAGAAAGACAGTGGAGGTGACTGAACCAAAGAAAGCTCCTTGTTTTAAGATATATGCTGTGAGCTACAGCTGGTGTCCTGCAAGAAACTCCATACCTGATGTCATCCCATCCAAGTAATGTCACAGATACTGAGGAGGTATCGCATGTGAAATCTGCTCAGTTTTCTTTCCTGCCGCATGTATGTTGGCCAAGTTTTGAAGCCGTAAAAAAGTTCTCAGTATGCAAGCCTTGCAGATGCTGCACTTGTGGATATTGTGAAATGTGAAGTATGAATTGCGTCATTCTTTGGGGCTGAATCAATTGAAAATGGTAGCTGCTTTTCTGATTCAGGAATGAATTTGTTTTTCAAGAGACCAGTCGTTGGATATAGAATCCTGATTGCTCAAGTTGTTGACCTTTGGTACGTAATCTTGGAAGCTTAAACAATCTGCCTTCTGTTCGGGTTTTAAAATCTTTAGCGGTAATCAGGCCCGTAACCAGGGGTGGGGCAGGCCCCCCTAAAATATTTTTTGCTCCTGCTGGAAAAATGTGTTGGACATAGTTTAAAACTATTGGACATAGTTTGAAATGTTGGACCCCTCTCAGAAGACTCTTCGCCCCACCTGGTGTCCCAAGCTGGTTACGGGCTTGACAGTGATATATTATTTCATCATCATGGAATGCGTGATAGAGCACAGAAGACGAAAGCATTCCAACTAGGTTTGGATTCAGAATGCAGCTTTGCTTTACGCCAATTTTCAGCTTAAGAGAAGTTGGCAGAACATTCCCAAGTGAGACGCGTGTTTCCATATTGTTATGTAACGACCTGGCAAAGCTGAAAAAT
>JGI24022J15233_10009129_pt1 | contig 11149 bp, 7 predicted proteins | sample Ectturendosymbi2_FD_15233 | JGI IMG/M metagenome (IMG submission 15233)
AACTCGAAACAACTGGAAACAAGCAATCAACCGCTACTGCAACTATCTGGGACGAACCTCAGACCAACTCCGAATCGCAGAGACAAACGATCTGATTCCGACCAGTACGCTGTCACCGTCAAAACCCAGACCAACTGACCATGATTGTTCAATGCAGCATGTTACGATTGTTCAATGTAATCACATAATCAGCGTGCTTCGTTGTAGCGTGACCGTACGTTACTTAACGTTCTTTCGTGCACACTGATTGTTAATTGCCAACAGCACATAAGCTAGCACTACACAAGTCCTATTCAGTCTACAATTTACTTCGATCGCTCTACCATTCGGTGTACTATTCGACAAAGTATCGGTATACCCGTTCTGCTTTTTATGGTTGTTATTTGCTCCGCTGCCTCGCTCGAATTTATGCTGCATTAGCGAAGAATACAGCGCAGCACACCCCGGCTTTGTTAGTCAATCAACCATGTTTTCTTCTGGGAGTGCGCCACACGAGGTGGTCTCTGTGTTGCATTCAGGCGTGTCGTCGAGCATTGTATTCAGTGACGATGACGTTGTTACAAAATTTTTCAGAAAATGGAACACTGAGTTNCTTGTATCCGACATCACAGTCTTGAGTAAACTCAAAAGTTTGTTTTTTCGTGTAAAATGCGAGTTTTCACAAATTTTTGATGNATTTCCCAGCCACTGATTCGTCAATCGGATGTGTGCCTCCAGTATTTTGCATCAGAATTGTTGAAGCGGTTGAGACTCGCCCCTGTTGCAAGTGTTGCTGATGGCAGTAAGTTCTTAAAATGATGTTAGTTTCCGTTTCAATTGTTTCCCGTGCTTGCTCAGTTTCATGTACTTGTTGTTTTGGTTTTCGCAATAACTTTTGTCTTCGCACTGAAGCCATATTGCCTTCTAAAGATACGGCAGTGTACAAAAACCCTAGGTATAAACAATAATTTCTGTACTGTCCATGCCGTGTCAGTGCTTGTCAGTGTTTCGTCTCGGCTTTGTATTACCAGCAACAGCCTAGGCCAATCTGAGGACGTGGCAGGAGTTGCCAGGCACAGTAACTTGTTGAAACTGCTAGTTTTTTCTGTAGCTATAGACATATTTTTTTTCTATAGCGATAGACGTCATGATATGTTAAATTAGTACACTTTGACTTTATTTTCCGTTGCCTTTGTTGCAACCTCTCGGTTGGCGTGCGCTGACTGCGCAGTTCACCACGAACGAAATATGCGCGAAGAACAACACCATATGTACGTGGCGCGAACAAGCAATAATAGAGATCGTGGTGTGTAAGCTCTGCCGATACTAACATGTGAACGGTTGAACGTATTGACTTGCGTACGCGGAGAGTGATCGCGGCGTGTGAACTCTTTTAACTTAAAACGCCAAGGCAGCTAAAAACACAAACCTTTAAAAAAGATGGTAACATGATCACTGAAGGCAAAAGTATTTCTGGCATCATTTTTGGAGAAACGTCTTTTGAGATATTTTTGAAGTTGAAAGATGACTTTCAGCTAAAATCCTGAAACGTTCATGAAGCAGTGACGCATACACGTGTTATGGGGTTTTGCGACGTTAGGTGGTATCTTCAAAGCTCAGCTCAAATAATAAGTGGAGTATTTGTTTTTAGAAAATAATGCTTGGACGTTACTATGCAACAACAAACATCTCCTCCGATGTAAAATATCTAAAACACTAATAAAAAGGTCTTTGAAAATTAAATGCCTAATTCAGGTTGCAGGGAATACGGCTGTTTTCTCGAGTAAAGAGCTGTCAAAAACGTAGGGCTTTCTTAAACCAGGGGTCTCCAAACGCTTTTGTCAGAGGACTACATAAGCTATTACACAGCATCTTGAGGGCCGGACATCTTACGTAATATGATTCTTTCGGGATATGTTACATTCTACCAAATCAACAAATTTTTCGTAAATCTATTAATTTTCATTATTGATGTTGTCGCGGGCTGGATTTGACCCGCGGGCCATAGTTTGGAGACCCCTGTCTGAGATTATTGTCGCAATACTTTCTTTATTGTCAAGTGATCACTGCGTTGCTATTGCTATGCAAACACAAGCGACATGCAGGCCATGCTTGCACCTACTGAGAAATAAACGGTTGCTGTCTAATCGTAAACGCAACACATATTCAGAGCTCTTTTGCAGAAAGAGAAACGAAATTTACATTTGTCGAAGGAAACAGAATCAAGTTGCTTGATACTCTGACCTTGACTGTTACCCAACTTCCAGTAAGTATATGTTTTGTTGATTGCGACACGTTCTGATGAATTGTGAGCTTAGTCTTGAAACTCAGTTGTGTTTGGTCCTATAGTTGGAAAGTGTAAAAACGCGTTTTACGTGCGTGGTATTTTATATTTTGCAGTTTTTTTGCAATATTAAAAAATGTTTAAAAAAACTGCTAGTGACTTACGAAGTTATTTTTAATTTTATGCGTTTATTTTGCGTATGTTCTTTTCTCTGCGTTTTTTACATTTCTTGTATGCTGTGACATTACATTTCAATAAACAGCTGGAAATATTTTCCCAAAACGCGTCTTCAGGTGAGCAGGTTATCCTTTTTGTTGCTAGTTTTTGTACTGGAATTTCACACTTGTATTTCGGGGAATACCGCGGTTAGTTTATTTTCCTACGACTGTTGTTTTGAAATCATTTTCAAAAACCATTGGCGGCCATTTCAGTCAATAGATATTTTTGTTTGTAGCAAATCTTTTTTTGGTACAAGAAATTCTAGTTGTGCTTTAAACTAGTGTTTGCCACCTTTTCAAATTTGCGCAAGCTCTTTGCGAAACTGCACGCATATTCCGATAACCTCTCATTTTCAACCACAACAGGACGTTTTTGCAATAATAAACTGCATGTGACTGACTCTGACGCCCAAGATAAGTTGAGCGATTTTTGGGTATTTTTAATTTAAAGGGTGCGTCAGGACGTCTGAGGAGCTTTATGCAAAAAAATGATGCGTTTTTGAATTGAAGGATATTCGAAATTTTCCTGTAGCATTGCTCTGTCTCATACTGTCTATTTAAATTCAAAACTACGCACGAGCTTTGTAAGTAGATCTTAACGTATTTTTAGGCCAATGGAAGAAACGTCTGATGCACTGTATGTGGGTAAATGTTCTTATCAAGCGCACTAACAACAGTTACGCACCTTTGGTACAATAGTCATTAATGGTTGTTGTTTCGTGCCGAAGGGCAATACCTTCTCCAATTAGGAAGTATTTTCGTGAAGAATAAGGATTTTTTTTCGATTTGCTGGTACGAAAGTTTTTTGTCACAGGAGCTTCCTGACAAGATCTTGAATGGATGTGTGGTTGCCTGCCGCAACAAGCTGTATTTACTTAAATTGGGTGAGGCCTCAATCCTCTGTTTGAAACTTGATGTTGATGGTGCTGGTTGGAGAGAAGCAAATTGTTCTTTGGGTAACTGGACTGACATGAAAGCCATTTATTGCAAAGGTTAAAAATTTTTTTTCACTAGGCTTCCGCCGCGTATAAAATTTATCGTTATTTTACATAAGTTGTCCTGGCGCCTAATACTGTTTGTCATAAGGGAAAACTACAAGCAAATGTGATCAGTGTCAGGCAAGCGTGGTGTATGTAAATTTTGCTCAAGATGTGGCTTTGCCAAGCCACGATCCTTGAAAGTTCTTTTGACAAGCTTGAAATGGTCCTTTAGCAAAATAGAGCAAATTTGAAAGCACCATTAAATCTACAAATATCAAAGTAAAAACAGTATTAAAAAAAGTGAGACAACCTTCCTCTACTCCCAAATTTAGGAACGTGATTCTTTTCGTTTATGACGTCGAATTAGATAAATGTGATGCGAAACGAGGCTTTCCAAATCGAAGAATGAATAGGAACAAAGGCAGTGATGGGATTTTAAATTTAGAAATAGATTTTCTCGATTAACAGATGCCGTGATAGTGTGGTATTGTCCACTTACAAAATGTGAAGTTGGAAAAGGTTTGACTTGTCGGCAATTATATGGGTCCTTATGATAGCTTTGTAATCAGTTCTGATTACTTAACTGCTGGCGGTCACTGAAGTAGCTGGATAATAAGTTCATAATTGTCTTCCAATTTCCATATCTTTACGTTTTGAAATCTTGTGGTCGACGGTATCAAAAAACGTTTGTTATATCGATGTAAACACCGCATGTGACTACATTTCATGAATTCTGTTGAATGCGATTCTTTAATAAAAAAATAACAAATTACAAATGAATTTTTAACCCCGTACTGCTGTGAAATTAACAAATTCTTTTTTATAAATACAGTAAAGTTGCTCAAAATTTTGAAAGTAAGTTATTGCAGGATGAACATTAGTCGGCAACTTGATAATATCTGATTACTGCCACCCTTGTATATTCGAACAATTTTGCAATGAGAGAAACACCCCATTAATCAAGGAATTATTGAATTTTTGGGTGAGAATAAGGAACTATAATGTTTTGCCAAGCAGGATAACTTTGACTGGTAGGTACATCATGGGGTTCAGTTTTTGTTGTCAAAGTTATTTTATCTTGTTCAACAATGGGTTGCAAAAACATCAAGTTTGCTACACTATTTTAGAGCTAATGTTTTTTATGCCGTGTGATCATTTTTTCCTGACTTGTCACTAATGTTTAACACAATTAAAAACTCTTTCGCAGGATTGAATAAATTCCAAAAAACAGGTTTGTGAGAATTGGCTAACCCCACTGAGCACACGTGCGTATTTGGTGTAAAACATATATTTTCATTTATGTTTTCCTACGTTACGCGTTCTTAATAAGAAATGAACCGTAAAACAAATTGAAATGCAGAGCAAATTGAGTTTGAATGTGGATGCAAAATAAACTGCTCGGTCAGGTGTTCACATTTCGATTCCTTGCAGTTGCGCTTTTTGTTCTTGCTGTTTGCAATTAACGATTTGTAATGTCGAACGACCACAAACTGGGAAAGCGTTGTGTGGTCTGAATTGGCTTTAAAACCGGAGTCACTGCCTGATATTTTGAAAGCCTTTTACGACTAGTTTATGTTTATGTGCTTCGACTATATCAAGTCGTTCATATTAAAGCCGGTTGCACGAGACAGCTGGCTCCGTTTTTTTGCAAAAACGTTTTTCAACTTCTCTGCATTGTTTTTTCAGACGCATACCGCAAGATATGCCGCATCTTTCGTAAAACCAAATCTGAACTGATGTCAGGTCGAGGGTGCAATGAAATGCGGCTTACTAACCAAAACAGTTTTTCGTTTCAGGTGATATCGCAATTGCTGGAATTCATAAGTCTGCATATTATTCCCTATGTTTTGACCCGGATACGTGTAAGCCAAGAAGTCATCTGGTGGGATTGTGCCGTAGACTGCCCTCATGTTTTTTAGAGCACCAGGGTGCGTTTTGCTATTTTACTACTTTGTGTGAATATGTTACAAAAGTTTTCAGACCTTTTCTGCTTGTTCGCATACATTTTTACGTTTGCTTTTGTTAAAGCATTTCGTTTTGTCTCTGTCAAATCTTCTACTAAACTTTGTAAGAGTGGCGCTTCGTTGATCGGCACATTGTCAAAAAAACGTCACGCTGAAAGTTGCATATTTCTCAGTTTGAAGTCAGCGTGTCATAAATTCGTTTCAGATCTCAATGTACACGGCTGCGTTGAGTGCAAAAATCGTGCTCACCGATCGGGACGTTTTCCGCATTACTTGCTTTAGGAGCAAGAATTTAAAATTTGTCGATATCACTGATTGGTTTGATTGCCGGGCGAGCGATTCGTTTCCACCTCGATCATTGGCACGGATGTTTGCTGAGTTTTTCCTCCTTCCCATCAAATCTGCCAGCACTCTGTCCAGTAATCATTACACAAAACTCATGCTGCCAGATGTTGATGGTTGCTAACACATTACAATACAGTTTGCAAAAAGTGATAGCTAAGTTCAGCTACAAACATATTAACCAAGTAAAATTATGGTTGTAATTCCGGTCTCGCTTTTAACGTATCTTGCAAATGACCCTGCTTTGACAACAGTGGCGTAGCCAGACCAAAAATTTGGGGGGGGCAAAATGTTTGAATTTAGGCGATTAACACTATTTTGTTTATAAAAACGCCTCTCAAAGCACAAGAAGACTATATTTTCTAAAAAATTGGGGGGTCATGGCCCCTCCCTGGCTACGCTTATGTTTGACAACCTATTTCACTTGTTTCAAAAAACAGATTCTTAGGTTTTTACATTATATGAGAATAAAAACAAGAAAACAATAAGTTTTATCACTGAAGTTGTAGCTTTTCAACATCAGTTTCGTAAACTCCGAAATAGACTTTACTTGGAATTTTTTGAGACTTAGGAGTAGAAATTACGTGATGTTAGAAACATTGTTTCAGAAACACATCGGAAAATTTTGTCCGAACAACGTTGGCATTCTGCACAAAGTCCCTGGCACGACGAAATATTGCAACCAGTGACGGGGCTGCGATTCGCGAGTTTTGCAAACTGGAATGCCCTTTAGTCATATTTCCATGTCGGCTGTGGCCCAGAGTGGTGACACCTGACAGGGGTCCAGCTATGGGATCAAATGTTTTCTTTGGAGCAGCAGACAGAGCTGTGCAAGGCAATGCAGTCCAGGCGTAGAGAAACGATAAACAGGTGTGAATTATTTTCCACCCAGGCAGCCCCTACATCTTAAACTAGCCCCAATGGGGCTATCCTTGGAACTTTCTGGTGAATGCGAAATACGAACAACTGATGAATGCTAACTCAGGGAGCCTAACCATTTCCTGGGACCGCTTTGGAATTGTTTCAAAGCGCTCAGACACTCCCGTGCAGGTTCTGCCACTCACACATTTCGCACGTATCTATCTCTTAAAAGAAGATACTGTTGGCAAAAAGCTTAAAATAGATAGTAGAAATTAAAACAGGAGCAATCGGAAATTGATCTTCAGTTTAGTATATGCACTCCGAACAGTTCATTTTTAACGTAACGTGATTAACCTTATCCACTTCTTCCTTTAAAAAAGTCATTTTTCTGCTGAACTGCGTTGTGACACAATTAACCTATTTATCAGTTTTTTGAGTTTTGGATCTGTCAACTTTTATGTCAAACTGTTCACAAAGTTGGGTTAATTTCAATGCAAAATGCAGGCCACCGTAAATCAAGCATTTGCATTGTATTGCCTATTCTTTTGCTTTTACTTGATTAATAGTAGGAAATGTTTTATTCTGGGATGCAAACTTTTTTGTCTTAACGTCGTTTCCTTGAAGTGAGTGTAAAATAGTTTTCCTGAAATGATGTCACAATTGAAGGTTTATGTGAGGATGTTTCACCACAAGCTGAATAAGCCGCTGTGGGTTAAAGCTCGTTATTTTTTCGTAGGTAACCCTGTGCAGGAACTTGTAAAATTAAACGAAACTAAAACTCTAGAGGAGGTGATCATGTCAAGGCAATTAGGTTTAGACCAGCCATGTCCAACCCAAATGGCTTACTGAGCCAAAAATTGTCACTGTCTTAACCAGGGCCGCACCTTAAATAACCTATTAATGAGGGCCGCACATTGAATGGCTTACTTTGATCTTAAACTAAATCTAGCTTATACTAATGTAATGAAAGCCTTCGAATCCTAAATGCAATGGGGCAGACGTGATAAAGTGACACTGAGGACCACTTACATCAAAAAAAGTCAAATTTAAGATTATCAAAAAGGACAGGTTGTCAGTATTTAGGATACTTTTGCCTCAGCGAAAACCTTAACTGGGCCACAGGAAACCTTCGACTGGGCCGCATGCCGGCCGCGGGTTGGACATAGCTGGTTTAGACTTTCCTAAAGGTTTCGTATGAGGAAAACTGGTGACTCCACAACGCAAAATTTACATCAGCTCAGGGTGAGACTGTAAACCCTATTTGTTCCACGTTCTAGCAATAACCTATTCTCTGATTTCACACTCAACACATTTAGGGCACTACAACCGGTAGCCTTTACCAAGAAAAAAATGATCCAAGACAGTCATTGTGTCGACAACATAATCCACGCACCAGGGCCGTTACCGGCTGATATTTTCGGGGGCCAAAATGATTAAAACTTGTTGCACCTAATAACGAAGCACGTTTTTGAAAATTTTGGGGGGAGGCAAGTGCCCGGTTGCCCCCCCCTGGTTGCGGGTCTGCCACGCGCTAACCGTATATTATAGGATCAGGTTTAGCGATAGAGGAACTCGTCATTTAGGGAGCCTGCCGGCTAACTTTATATACGTTGAGAATAGCAGTGATCCGTTTAGCGTATTTATTCGATTGTAAGCCGCGGCTTATAAAGCTTTTTTTCAGCATTACGTGCAGCTTACATTGTTTTTTATACTTTATCGAAAGGTCTAGATGACGCTAAGCCTTTCCTTGGCTACGTTTTGTCGATCAAACTCTCTTTTCTCTTTATCTTTTCATTCTATTCTCTTCAGCATCACGTGCACATTCCGTCGCAGGAAGAATTATGATGAACAGAAGGCAGTTTTAGTGGTGTAAGCATCATTACTAGAGATATTAAAAACGCGAAACGTGCTAGTAAACGAATGTATGTCAGAAGCTTAGGTAACCTATATTTAAGTGCGGCTTACAATAGAGGGCGGCTAATAATCGAGTAAATACGGTATGTCGAAGATACGGGTCACCCAACCATATGCTTTACCACTTCAAGCTTTTAGGACCTGAGACAAGTCTGTAAAACATGTCCAAACGTCTCAGACAGTCGACGCCTGCAGTCATATTCGTGGATTAACTCGGATCGCCTCTGGATAATTTCTCCATTGGGGAAAAGGTTTCCTTATAGTTTCGCTCTGTCAATAATTTAGCTCCACACATACTTATCCATTTAGGCAGAGGACTGAGTGAACCACCAATTTTACGGCCTGACCTGTCAACCGTTTGCGCTGCAGTACAGAATGTTAAAGCTGTTTGCAAAAGGTGCTAAAGCTTAAGTCAGCCTGGCATATTAATAACCATTGTTAATGAGCAGTGAAACGGTACTACCTACTACACAATGCTCACATCGATACCCATCTCTCCGCGACCTTTCAGTTTCGCTTCATATCTTTATAAGAAATCGTACCTGTTTACAAACGCGCGTGAATTTCCATGAAGCTGCCTGGCTATTTATGGTATCGAATAATTGTATTTTTTTTTCATTACTTGCGACACATCTACTGCACTACATTGTGCCAATCACTTCTTGTTTCTACAGCAAGAATGCATTGCAAGCTCTTGTTTTATTTGTATAATTTTAGGCATAGTTCGCTTGCGGAACCGGGGGCGTGACGAGGTTAGGTGGCGCCCGGGGCAACAAGCAAGTTTGGCGCCCCCATGTTCGAACCTGATGTCTTTTGGAAGCAAATGGATTGTATTGAAAAAAGTACGTGTGACATTGTTGGGACTTTTCGGCGCCCGGGGAATTGTGCCCCCTTTGCCCCCCCTCGTTACGCCCCTCTGCGGAACATAGTTACTGTGCTTGCCACTCGTAATTTGCATTATGAATGAGCGATTGTTTTATCGTAGTTTTATCGAACCTGAAGATAATTTATTTTAGATTGCCTGGTCGGCATCGATTGGGACAATAGCATCCAATTTCAACCTTTGAATCGTGATTCGTGGCAAAGAGGTAAATCTCTTGATGGCTGCAATAAAATTACAGCTGCTGCTTCATGTGGAGACCTATATGTTTTTGGTAAGTTGTTGCTGATTTTTAGAATAAAGTTGATTGTTGTAAAGCTTGCCATCTTCTGTGTACGCGCTTGCAAGGTTGGCGTGCTCAGTGCCACACTGAAATTAAGAAGACACAACGTATGTTCGGAAATAATATTTAAAGGGAGAATCAGGGTTCAAAAAGCATAATTTATTTGTTAATTGCATCAAACTGTCTTCCACTAGCTGAGGGAAAACTTCTCAGGTTTTTCACAACGCTTTTATCAACAACTGAAATGATAATTAGAGAATTGAAACATAAAAGAAGAGAAGCAAATAGTCGAAGTTTTGCATCACAGCAATGACCCAACATGCAGGCAAGATTATAGAATTACCTGATAGTGGTCCAGCTATATTATCAAAGACCTGAGACCTTAATGGTCATCCGGGGTTATTTATACCAAATTCCCACGTGATTGCTAAAATTCCATTTGCCGATGCTTAGAATATATTTTGTATTTTTCGCAAGTTAGCGCATTTTGAATTTATGTAAATATTTTTAACAGTTGAAACTTATTATTAGTTCTTTTTATTTTTAACACTTTTAACCAGGGATGGGCAACCTGTGGCCCGGGAGCTGAAGTTTTGGGGCCCGTTTCTCCACAAGCAAGCATGACAGTATTTAAAGGGCACTGCCAATCTTCCGTGGGTGGCCAGCGAGTTGTCAAACACGCAGAGCTTGGCACATCCAGCTGTGGCCCGTGGACCAATCTTTTTATTGCGTTTGGCCCGGCAGTGCTGCATGGTTGCACACCTCTTTTAAAATATTTGGTAGTCGGTTCTGTTTAAACGAAACCAGCATCTGAGATGATCTTTTCAATTTTTTTTCATAAAAGGTCAATTACCGAACTAAAATTTATTTGCTGATGCTTGGAATACATTTTGTATTTTTTGCGAGAACAGTTGAAATTCGCTAGTAGTTTTTTCGGTTTTTAATCCTTTTAACTGTCGTGTTCGGTGGCGTTCAGCATATACAACATCCAAGTACCCTCGATAAGCACGCACAAAGCAACTGACGCTCGCTGTCACACATGCCAACGGTGCACTGGTTTCCCTGAGGGCCCACAAGGACGATTACATTGCAAGCACTGATTGCTATGCACGCACGATGATCAGCACAAAACACCACATTAACCAAATGGTGGTCGTTTCTGTTTCTCCTCAGATTGTATTCGATGCGGAGAAAGGTTGCTGCTGTGTTTTGTCAGCGTAGAGTGCTAAGGTTTACAGCAGGGTTGCCTGCTGGATATCCATTTTGCAGAGTTTGTGGTGTTGTATCTTTTGTGTCTGGTATTAGGGTCATAGGGTTGGTCCATTTCCTTTTTAGTTTAGCTGATCGTTTTTCTAATAAATCCAGCATTACTCCAGCTGGGGTTCGTAGGTGTGCCGAACACCTCAATATGGACGGGGATTCGCTGTTGAATCATCCAATTATT
>JGI24022J15233_10009131_pt1 | contig 11147 bp, 6 predicted proteins | sample Ectturendosymbi2_FD_15233 | JGI IMG/M metagenome (IMG submission 15233)
AATAGTTTGAGCCAAAATTTTGGCCCATGGGATTGGCGTCCAGGACCCGCCAAAGTTGGTCAAAAAAACGAAAACGCTCCCACTTTGCAAGCCTTTCTAAGGCGAACCCCTCACCCGAATCAAAAAATTTTTTTTTAATAGAACCAAGAAGTCTTCCTGCATCTGTAGAGGGTTTGAACAACTCTCTAGCTGTTGTGGCTGGCAAGTTATAACCAAAAAACCGAGCGCCAACATATTGGCTTGCGTGGGCGGTAAAGGGTTAAACCTAACCTTAACCCCAACTGTAACCCTAACCCTGAGCTAACGCTAACCCTAAGCTAACCTAACACTAACCCNTAAACTCAACACCTAAGCCTGAAAAAAAGTAAANAAAAATNACAAAACNAAAGTCGGCAAGGTGAGAGTCNAACCGAAAACAATTGGCANAGCAGTCGTNACGCATAACCCCTAGGTTATGATATCCAGTATCCACGCCGTTTGAATGACAAACTGACCTATTTATTTGCATCAGGCCAGGCATATCCGTATTCACTTCCAAAAGACAAACCCTAACCTAACATTAGCCTAACACTAACCTAACCGTAACCTCGGCCTAACCTAACACTAACCCCTAAAGGTAACACATAAGCCTGAAAAAAAGTAAAGAAAAAAAAAGTTGGCAAGATGAGAGTCACCAAAAACCATTGGCATAGCAGCCATAACGTATAACCCCTAAGCTACGAGATCCACGGCATTTGAATGACAAACTGTCCCTTATATTTGAATTGGTCAGGCCAGGCGTATCCGCAGAGTAGTCACTTCCTTGGAATTAACAAGTTACTACAGTTGCCAGATGCGTTTTGTAAAAATACCGACCATTTTGTCAACAGTGACAGATCAGCTTGCATTCGCAAACTCAGATTTGATGGCACTTGTTTCTTGAAAAACATTTTTTAAAACGAATGATTTATTGATAATTAATTTTTCATGTTATTTTGTTCACAATTTCATGAAACGCTTGCAATGGTTGGTTTGAAAATGTTTCAGTGTATGAACGTACGCTTGTGAGCATAGTCTATATAATAATAATAATATAGCCCTGTGCGAAGCATTAGCAAACTAACGTACTTTAAATAAAAAACGATAACTGCAGTGTGTAATGTGAATGGAGGCGAAGATGAACAGAGGCGTTTTCTTAAACTCTAAAAAAATAATGCTCTTAGTAAAATTCCAATTTTACATTTTGTATACCAATTTCTGAAGTGAGCATCTTTCCATACAAGTTGATGGTATTTGCTTTTCTGTGGTAGTATTGCTTATATGAACATCACCACGTAACTAATATAATTTATAGCATGCTATAGTACATACACTTCAGTTTGCAACAAACATTTTCTAGCTCACCTGAAACTCTTCAAAAATTTCTCACTGGTTTCTGGACCACTGAGACTAGCTGAGAGATGACTTCCCGATTGATTCACTACCCCTTGCTTGAGCCACTTACAGTCCACTAACAAATTAATGTGTCTGTTCAATGCAGCTTGCATGATTATCAAAGGTTCGTTTGTCTCTACATGCCACTGTCGTCCAGTCGATTTCTTTGATTTTCTTGCATTCTGCCTGCAACAGCTTATGGTAGTTGTTCAGACAACAACCCCACCTACGGCAGTTACATGGTTAATTGCCAAATGAAATTCTTTTACAGATCACGCTAAGCACGACGGCAGATGCTAAGCATGATTAAACAAAGGAAAAGAGAAAACGGAGAGACAACGAGTGTTGTTAAGGCACAAGTAACAATTTGCCTTTATATGGAACTTCGCTGAAGGAACTGTCCAGGACAGTGTCCTGACAAGACTCACTACTAGAGTCATTATAATTTGAGAACTTCTGGTTTAGTTCTTTTTACAGTTATTGCAAATTATTTATTTTCAAAATACCGGCTTTAGGCACTGGTTTTTAAAATACTGGCCTCTTCTAAATTAGCGGTGAAATACCGGCCATCTGGCAACCCTAAGCAGGACGCAAGTGCTTATAGTGCATCATGGCAGTGTGCTGTGCGTTTTGCTGATTTTTAAACTTGTGCCGCAAGTAGATACAAGCCTTAGTCAATTGTGAGTTTATGATTAGCGGACATACCCAGAAATCTGAAGATTTCAAAACCATGCTGGAGAAACTAACCATGTACAGTATTTCCACAGAATGCGTTAAAGCAATGGTCACCAGCCTGTAGCCCATGTGGATATTTATTGTGCTTTGCTGTCACAAATAGAAGCAACAGTCGGTTGACAAAATATTTTGTTCTGTCCCTTCATTCTTGTTTAAGTAAGTTCATTCCAGACAGAAAGGATACAGTTATACTCAATGAGGTCACAGTCTCATTTCACTAGCAGCGTTTTATTGAACCTCAATCGACTCCATTGATTCTGAGGCTGTGGGATTTTTTGTAATTTCTTCCTTGATAAGAATTTACTATGAACATTCAAAAGTCACGTTTAAAAATGGTAATACAGTATTGTCACATTATTTGAGTACCGGTATGTTTTAACATAATATTTCATATGATCAATAAACAAGCACTTCTTATTGAAGTTTGATGTACATTTGTTAGCCACAATTTTTATTTATATCAAATTAATTGTGCAAGTCTTAGGGGCCCCAAATAGGCTTTGTTCTGCCTAAAAAGATTTTCTTGGAGGCCCTGATGGTCATAATCACACTTGAAACAATTTTGAATTGATAAGTATAGGCAGTCATTTTTGCCTGGTGATCCTATTTTTTGGCTATGACAAAAAGTGATTTGAGTATAAGAAACATAAAATCTAATTAATTTTGAATGTTTTTACCAGAAGCTTTGCAGCCCCCGGAAAAATGGCAAACAACCCCACGAGAGTTGCGACCCCCCAAGTTGAAAACCACTGGCTTAAGACCAACCATGAAACAAGTATAATTTTTTCAGCAAAATCCACTTTTGAAGTTAACTTCAACCACAAGTTGATAGTGGCTCTAAAGTCATTAAATGTGCTTATGGTTTACTGACAAGTTCTATAGAAAAATGCAAAACCGTAGTTTGAATACTTTTTCAATTGAATGATCAAGGGAAAAAGAAGTTTAACACTTTGAGAGCCGGCATACAATATATTCGTACCTGATTTCAGCCCAAAACAAGCAGTTTTCGGTTGCCTTACCAACACCATAGCTCCTTTGCTGATTGCACTAGAGAGCTGTTCAAGGGCTCAAACGGATAGCCCAGTCTTCTAGCCTGCACTCGAAAAAATGTTTTTTGATTGGGGGGTTGCGGATTTTTTGTGAGTGATGTCATAAATAAAGTAGATTTTGGGTCTTTTTGGCTCGTGGTACCTGGTTTAGGGCACAACCGCTAGGCCAAAGTACTTCACTGAAGTTTTCATTGAAAACTAGGCTCGAGTCCGAGTCTTTTCAGCCTTTGATCAACTTTCTAGTGTTTCTGGTGCTAAAGTTATGATCTAAACTAAACAAATAAAATAATTTTCTAATTAGTCAAATATTTTTATCACTTTAGATCATAACTTTTGAACCCGAAACCTCAGCAAATCATCCAAAGTATCAAAAGACTTGGATTGTAGCCTAGTTTCCAATAAAAACTTCAGTGAAATACTACTATCTAACGGTTGGTGCCCAGGGCCAGGTGAAGTGGCCTAAAAGCCCTCGACTTATGACGTCACTCACAAAAAATCCGCTTTCTCCAACCAAACATTTTTTTTCGAGTGCAGACTAGAAGACTTACCGTGTCGTTTGAGACTTTGACCAGGTCTATAGCGCTTGCCGGACCGGAGAAATTCTCGCACAAAACCACATGCATTTTGGTTTTTTTTTCGGAAATCCCCAAAGTAGCCAGGTGTGAAAGTGTTAAAGAAGTTTAATTTGTCAAAGATTTTGAGATGCAAGAGTAGTTCTTGACAAAATAAAATTGGTTTTTCCCCAATTTAAAAATTATACATTATTTTTCCACCCATTAACGATAACGCTAAGCACAATCTGGAAAATCCCTATGCTTTTTAGATCTCTTAGTATGATCTGGCTGGTACGGAAACCGAGCCTACCAGCTGTTGCAACTTCTCCATTGGCGTTGCATTGAGTGTGTTATTCACCAGGAATGGGATGTGCACGAAGAATAACACCCATATATATATGTGGTGCGAACAAGCAATAATAGAGTGACCTCATCGGGTGATCCTATTGTTGCTTGCTGCCACAGTGCGAAGCTTTGCGCACATGCCACTTGGGCTTCCTGATTGCAACGCAGGTATAGTGATAAATGCTCAAACCCACTTTTTTACGCAGCCAGTTTTTGTAATATAATTTTTAAGAACCAAGATTTGATTAAAAATAATTAAAAGCTCCAAGTTTGCTGAAAGCTTTTGGGGCATCACCTAACTGGGCTCTGCTTGCTTTTTCAAAATGACTCCAACTTGCATATAGCTCTTTTCAAGTAACTGCTGTAGTTTCCACAAATGTGACAAAAACAAACCAATCAAACAAAATTTTTAATTACAGGATGATTATTTCTTCTTCTTTAGTTCTAAAATCTTAATCACATAGAAATGAAAAATAGACGGCAATTAAAGATAAAACATAATGCAATTAAAATAATGGATTTTGCTGAAAGCATAATCAGTCACATATTTCTGCAGATTTTAATTTTTAATTCAAACTTATTTCATTTGACTGTTTGAATATAAGATAAATGATCATGTTTTTAGCAATATTAAATGTACTTATGATTGAAGTACACACTTACATACTGTTTTGATAACTTTGCAATTTTTATGTGTCAAGATGGTTGATCCTCAAACTAACTGTCATTAGATCTTTGAAAAGAAAAACTATTCATTATGAAGCGAGGTTTGAGTTCCTTTGCTTTGGAGACAAACAAAAAGTTGTCTCAAGGTATTGATGAAAAAATCATAAAACTTGGAAACAGCAATGTTATTAAAACTGAGATGAAAATCAGACGCGATCCTGATAATATCTACATATTTGAAGATTACCCCCAATTTCAGCCAAACCTTTCTCCAAAAGAAATTCTGCAAGCTGGAAGTTTTGGAGGAACTTACTTTCGGCCAATTTATTCCAGTATTACAAATAAAAGTTATGGAGCAGAAGTCTGGGAAGAGCTTCCCTCAGACTGGCTTCAAGGCTTGGACATAAACACTTTAGTAGCTTCCTCAGTGTATAACAAAAAAGTTAATAAATACAAAGTGAAATGTGGCAGTTCATTAGAAGATTGGGAAAAGTCAGGTTGGATAATGCTCAAGATCCTTATGGATGGTTTCAGTGGTACTGTCGTTTCTTTCAAGGCAGACGCTCAGAAGATGATGAAAGGCAAATAGGGCGATGGGTGAAGTGTGCGGGGTTTAATGGACGCTGGAGAAACTACTTAATTGGAAAAGTTTACAAGTCAGGTGCCAAGTATGATGATGTGCACATATCACCTGTAGTGAGGCAAGTTTTGCTGCACTGGGCTTATGCTCTCACTGAAAAAGATTATGTGAAAAGTGCCCCAAGATTGGTGAAAAAAAATTAAACTAAGACTTGCATGTTCTCTTTGCACCTTCTTTGTTGAAATCTTGTTTTTCCTATTGTTACAATGACATAGTGGAAGTGCATAGAATGGTAGTTGGATATAAGCATTCAAACCTTGTGATTGGTTGTTAATGGAAAACTTCATCATGTTATATTTTTGCATTGCTGCAGCAGTGTCACATTATAAGCTGTGATTTTCTTTTGTTCAATGTAGGCTTGTTAATAGAAAATGGCTGGACATATAAAAAAGACCACTTTAAAGCATAAACATGAAAGTACTATAAAAGAAAAAAATGTGGCAAAGCGGAAATGTTCAAGAAGTAAAGATGAGAGCACACCATGCTCTGTTAACTCTTCCATGAAAAGATCAGTAAAGCGGAAAGACAATGGTGTGTTTGCATTCAATGATCATCCCAAGTTTCAGCCAAACCTTTCGCCTAAAGAAGTGTTACAATCTGGAAGTTTTGGTGGAACATACTTTAGACCAATTAAGTCAGGAGTTACAAAAATGTCCTACGGATCTGAGGTGTGGAAAGAGTTGCCTGAAGATTGGCTCAAAGGTCTTGACATTACAAAACAAGTTGCGTCCCCAAATTATGACATGAATGTTAACAAGTACAAGGTGAAGTGTGGTGGTTCATTACAGATGTGGGAAGATTCAAATTGGATACGAGCGCAAGATCCGTATGGTTGGTTTCAGTGGTATTGCAGGTTTTTTCAGGGGCGTCGATCAGAGGATGATGGCCGCCAGATCAGTCGCTGGCTTAACTGTGCTGGTGTTAATGGGCGATGGAGGAATAACCTGATTGGTAAAATTTACAGAGCAAGAGCCAATTACAATGACATTCAAGTGTCGCCTGTTGTACGCCAGGTCTTGCTTCATTGGGGATACGTTTTAACTGAAGAGGACTTCAAGGCAAGAGTCGATAAATTGAAAATTCAGGGAAAGAAGTGATTAATATTTATGCTTCTCCAGTTGCTAACTTTAGCATTGTACAAAATCATGACCGTCATCATGTAGAATTGGCTTAAACTCTTCATTTTGAAACTGTTGCACTATGCTTTGCAAACTGTACATTAAAGGAATTTACTAAGAATGACTGATTGAAAAACAAGATGAACAAGAAGTACTGCTCTTCACAATTTAATAGTTCAAGTTAATACTATTGTTTCAACCTGTTACGTTTGAATTCTAGGTGGAAAGCCATTCCCCCTCAAACTTATGCTTTTTTGGTGAATAGGATATCGGTTGGTGGTCACGGTTGCATTTTTCTGTAGTTGTTTGTTTTTGCATGGCCCAGCAATGCACCGAACCACCTGTAACGACCAGGCAAAAATCTTGTTTTGCGGAATCTAACTTGCTATTCCATTTTTTGGGTATTTAGTTCTCATTAAATTTTAACACTTTGTCGTCCAGTTGTTTTCGGGGGTTTTCACGCTAAAATGACAGGATCGCAAGTGGCTTTGCGCATGTGTAACTTGGGCGCCGAAAGTGGTAGACAGCTGTTCAACGGCTCAAAAGACATGGTAAGTCTTCTAGTCTGCACTTGAAAAAAATTTTTGGTTGGGAGGTGCAGATTTTTTATGAGTGACGTCATAAGTCGAGGACTTTATGTCGAGGACAGGCTCAAACCATTAAATGGTAGTTTTTCATTAAAGTTTTAATTGGAAACTAGGCTACAATCCAAGTCTTTTGATACTTTAGATGACCTGCTGGGGTTTCGGTTTCAAAAGTTATGATCTAAAGTTATAAAAATATTTGACTAATTAGAAAATTATTTTATTTGTTTATCTTAGATCATAACTTTTGATCCAGAAACGTTAGAAAGTCGATCAGAGACTCAAAAGACTTGGGACTCGAGCCTAGTTTCCAATGAAAACTTCAGCGAAATACTTTGGCCTAGCGGTAGGGCCCTAGGCCAGGCAACATGAGCCAAAATTACCCCAAAACTATTTCACTTCTGATGTTACTCAGAAAAAATCCGCAACCCCCAATCAAAAAAATTTTTTTCGAGCGTAGACTAGAAGACTGGTCGATCCATTTGAGCCCTTGAACAGCTCTCTAGCGCAATCAGCAGAGGAGCTATGGCGTTGGTAAGGCAATCAAAAACTGTTGGTTATAGGCCGAAATCTAGGTACAGATATATCATACGCCGGCTCTCAAATGTTAAGAGCCGCATGAACCACTTAAATGTCACTTTACAACATCACAACTCGCCTGCCAATTGCGTAAGAAAGCTGTTCAAATACTCAAAAGATGCAGCAAGTCCTCTAGATTGCATTTTTTATTGGAAAGTTTTTGATTTCAGTTTTTTTGTGAGTGATGCAACAAGTGGGATAAGTTTTAGGCCATTTTGGCTCAAGGTACCTGGCCCTGGGCCCCAATTGCTAGATATAATTTTTTACTAGTTTTTGTTGGAATCTAGGCTATAATCCGAGGCTTTAGAGCCTCGATGGGCTTAGATTCTGATTCAAAAGTTAAAAATACAAAAAATTGATAACTGATTAATTAGGATAATAATAAATTATCTTGTTTGGCCCAGGGTAAGGTAACCTGACCAAAAATGGCCTGCAGTCCGCCCCACTTAATACATCACCCACAAAAAACTTACGTCAGTATGTTAACTGTGATTGGTGCCATGTTTCATTAATTTGAACAATTATATCCTTCCCCAAAACTCACAAGCTCACACATTTACTTATTTCACTTCGTAGGAATGTAAAAATCTACTTGAACACAGGACAGAAATGTATGCCTGTGTTTTTTGTGTGTAAAGATGGTAGAGGTATTATTAGAGAATTTTTATCAGATGTTTTAAAGGTAAGTGTGTTGCTGTTTAGGTATAGTTGCTATCACAAGTTGCACATGCAGGTTCCTGTGAAATATCAACAGCAACTGCTTTGTTGTGTTAGTTGTGAAACAGGATGCACTTGTCATTAGCTTTCCACATAGTCGTACAACACAACAGGTGCTTTTCTGGAATCAGGCTGCAATGAAAAGCTTGTCAAATTATGAGATGAAGCAGTTCTGTTAATTCAGTTGCAGTTTAACCAAGTTTAGTCCCTCCTTTAGAGACATGTATGATATTTAATGCTTATTTTACTCGGTGCTGAGTACCAGCTGATCTTTGAGAGAACCACAATACATTGTAATAAGTATTAACCTGTGATGATATTGTGTTTTACTTGTTCCTACATGTTTTTTTCAATGTTCTTTTCATGCATTTGCTTGTACATATAGTGTATTTCAGAAAGTTGTATCTTTATGTGATAATGTCTAAGTTGAAGAAAATTGTTGATGAGTCTCGCGAAAACAAAACACCAAGAATCGATCTAAGTGATAGAGGGATTCAGAACATCAATGAAGTTCCAGGATTAAGTTCGCTTGCTTGTTTTTTGTGTTGACTGTGTGCTTAAAAATCAGTTGTAACTGTAACATTTGTCTGTACAGTATTCATTTTTACTTTTTACTGTAAACATAACTTTATTGGTAGTTTTTTTGCAAAAGGTGCCCTGGTAAACACAATTAGCACCTTTTGAAAAAGAGTTACCTGCAAAATGAAAATGTTCGAGAAGGCATCCAAGATTAATTTGCACGGGTTGATAAAGTGATAAACATAACTTAGTGGAATTGAACACAGCAGAATTTATAAACAACTTAAGTGGTAGTTTTTTTTGCAACTTTAGTGGTTGCCCTGGCAAGCACAAGTAGCACCACTTGAAAAACAGTTATGTGCAAAATGAATGTTAAATTATGTAGGAAGACATGTTGCCGTTGTGCAACATATGTGTGCTACTTCTACACAATGTGTTTTGTGTGAATGTTTTCATAATACACCTTTTTTCTGGTCTTTTCTACTTCTGGTAATTCACTTCAGCAAAATACATGCCAATAATTGCAGTGATGTTGGAACACCTTACTCACCTCACCATGAGCCACAACAAATTGGCTGCTGTTCCACCAAGTATTGGTGAGCTTGTCAATCTGCAGCTGCTCAACCTGTTTAATAATATAATTGAAGAACTTCCGACTTCACTGAGTGGATTGCAAAAGCTGAAAATTCTGAATTTAGGGTAAGAGATCATTTGCATTAATTTTTGTCTCTAGATTCTTTCATAAGTCTTTACAGGTAACAGTGTTGTTCCACAGTGCAAACAGAGCGTTTCAGTGCTTAATACAATAAAAGTGCTGGTTAGTTGTAATAGAAAGCTTTTGCATTGCGAGAGAAAGTTTTAACATAAATCCTCTGTTTAAGAAAAGCATGCTGCTGGTTTAAGTCTTATTGTGTAACTGTTTTCAGTGACTGAATGTGGCCTGGAACAGAAAAGCATCACTTTTTAGAAAGTACAAACTTGGCCAAACAACAGATTTTCTGCTTCAGCAATGGTGCGATGAAATAAATTCTGATTGAATAAGTGTCAAATATTAGCTCTTCACTGTTGTATCTGCTTTGTCAACTCGTTTTGTTCCCTCATTGTTTTTATTTTTCAGTAAAACGTTTTTTTTGTGTTGATTTATTGATTCAAGTAAAAATATTTTGTGCATTATTCACAGAATGAACCGACTGACTAATCTTCCTCGTGGTTTTGGTTCTTTCCCATCTCTTCAAATGCTTGACTTGTCCTACAACAACCTGAGTGAGCAGTCACTGCCCTCAAACTTTTTTTTTGTCAGTAAGTTCGCAACTGTTAGTCTAAATGATTGCCATGCCAACTCTACTAACGAGCGTTAACTTCATATCAGTAGGTTGACTTCACTGGTGAAGTCTACTTTAACAAGATGCTTTTAAGTGAGTGATGATTGCTTGTTATCAGTCATGGTACTAGATATGGTTACCTTATCTCTGTTAAGTTCTTATAGCTTAAGAAATGTCGTTAGTGATGATGGCTAAATTAGCTTGTTTTTAAGTATGTATTTTAAAGATTTTCTTTCTACAAACGATGTTGTACAACTGAAGCCAAGTTTCTCTTCTAAGATGACTTTTCAAAAAAGTGTGAAGCATTGAAAATAATAACGAGATCGCTGCATCAAATAAGTTTTTTTTTAATGTGAACTCCTGTTTTGAAGTGATTGGAACTAGCATTGGAAAGAAACAACACCGATTACTGACGAGTTGAAAGTGACATTTACCCGATGCATTCACACCAAGGAGGCTAGATCGGCAATCAACACGCAGATGAATAGGCTGTCCTGCATGCGATAAAGCTTAGGAATACCTTAGTGAATTTCTTGTGTTACCAAGGTTTACGGTAGTTAGGAAGTTTTTTGTATGTACGAGGTATATACCTAATCATTTGCGATCGAGGAATAGCTGATCACGCTTATCAAAAATGCGACAAAGATTCAAAGAAGCAACAAATGCAACAATCATTAGTTCTTACGCAATTCCGAACTGCGCACCGTATTAATCGGAAATTAAACGACAGCTTTCTACCCTAAGCATACAATACGATTGAGACAGATGTTGACCCGCGTTACGCATTTCTTCAGCCAAACCGGTTCGAAGGTGATTGGTTGCCGGTAAACGAGTCGTTGGGTTTTAAACCTAAATCAGAAACGCAACAGTAATCGCTTCGCTACGGAAAAATCCCACCGTGGCCGA
>JGI24022J15233_10009133_pt1 | contig 11146 bp, 4 predicted proteins | sample Ectturendosymbi2_FD_15233 | JGI IMG/M metagenome (IMG submission 15233)
TGGAAAAGAATAAATGTCGTCGGTCCACGGGCGGTTAATGGGCTGAATGTTGCGGGCTATGGGCGGTCCGGGCCTGAAAAATCTTGGACCGTGCCATCTCTGGTGTACATGTCGACCTCGTACTAAAAAAATTCCAAAGTTGAACTATTGACCACGCTCATGATTGTAAATGAATTTCAAAAACCGTTTGTCATAACAAAGTTATAATTTTCTAATAAGTAGGTTGTTCGAGGTAGGGGTGGGTGCGAAACAAAAAACTGGCAAAACCTGCAAATGCAAAGGTGAAATGAAGCGATTATTTTTTTGCAAAGTAAAGTTTTTCTCTCTTCTTACCTATGCGTTCCAACAGCTTCTCGCTCTTTTCTCCCGTTGCAATATTTGTCATCGCAAAAATAGCCGACGCGCTGCCCAGCACTCCCTGGATGAAGTGAATCGGAAACTCGGGACATTCCCGAACGACGAATCCCGAACTCCACTCGGATCCGAACTTTTCCGGGGGAATTCCGATCCCGTAAGTGGGAAAGCACACTTCATGAGGCGAGCACTCCGCGTAGGCTGAAGCAGAAAGATGTGATTTGTGAAAAAAGACGCAGTTTTGTGAGATTTAACGTTACGATTCGTTTACTTCTTAAAAATCAAAAGGTTTCATGGCGAAAATTTGTGCTAGTCAACACGCAAGGACCTGAAAATAAAGAGCATGCACTTGAGCAAGTGGATGTATTCATGTACCAAGCAATAAGTTAATAAACGCTCTTGTTTTCCTGATTAGGAACGATGACAATTATATCCCAGGCCACTGCAAAGAAATGGTACTAATAAATGCTTCACTGAAACTGGATTTTGGGTCTGACTAACAACACAACAACGAATGATGCGTTCAAATGGAAGCACACCAACGAATGTTTTAGATAGAACTGGCTGTGGTAATGGCAATTGCCTGTATGTGCGTAGATATCAGCATATTCTGGTCTCGCATCATTTGCGATAAATCAACGGTGGCAGTTTTGCTTGATTATTAGATTTGCTGTGTATAGATAAAACGAATGCTTTCTCGTTGTCCAGATCAAAAGATCGGTGAAGAAAGGAATATTCATTCATTGCTTTGTGTGCAGGCAGAAAATCTTGGATGGAAATTGCGTAATCTTTTTCATAACCCTTCTGGAAAAGACTGAACTACATTGAATAAGAAAAAGAACACGATTTGGAATTTTGAAACAGAACGCATAACATGTTTACAACACGATCCTTTTGAATTTTGGAAGGCATTTCTGCGACCAATTTACATGAAACATGTAAAAAAATTCGCATATTAATTAAATGTTGAATTAGTTATTTTTCTCGTGTCTTTTTAAATACTAAAAACCTTGGCTACTGTTCCAGACTTTTGTTTAGTATTGTTTATAAAACTGATAAAAAAAAGACTGAATCACTCTGTGTAAGTGATGCAGTTCACAATTGTGTTTTGACTCAGAAAGCACAGCGTGCCGATAGTAAAGTCACGTTTTATTAGTAAGTGCAGGTCTGCTGTCGTTTTGCGTAAAGTACCTGTAAATGTCAACACACAGTGAACTCTCGTTTAGGTTTGAAAAACATTTTCTTCCTGAGAACCAATAAAAACAACAAGAAATACAAATGACTTTGCTTTCTCGCACAATCGCTTTTTCTCGCCATGACTTCATCCCAGACTTCTATTTGAAATATTTTGAATCAACATCTTGATGTTTTCACGTTTTCCGACATTATCAATATTTTTCACGATTAACTCTAATTAGAGGTTTAACTTACAATGAAACTCTGAAGAAAGAACTCTGTTCTTAACGTGAAGGGCGACCAACAGGGGATATGGAACTGACCCGTCACTGATGTACTGTCTTAAGTCCGATAGACGAACTTCGAGCTTCTGAAACAGAAAAAGTACAGATTTGCAATAATTTAATGTCGTGGCTGCTGAATTACAGTCACTTTCTGACTAAAATTCCACTGATTTATCTACGACCAAATATTTAGGAATTTTCAACAACTCTAACTTTGTGCTGATTGGCCTCTTTAAGATGCTAGCAATAGAAATTGGATTGAGTTGTGATAAAACGCAGTTGCAATGCAGGTTGGTGAATACTTAGGATAAGGAGAAACACAATCACGTCTCTTGATCAAGCAAACGTTGTGGCTTTTGTTCAACCACGCAAGCATAGGAGAAAGAAGATTCAATTCCCTTTATTACATCACACACATCTACGTGTGATGACAAGGACAAGTTTTTGCAACTTTTGCAACTTTTTTTACAGCTTCCAACAGCTTCCCAAATACCTAAAATATATGTAGTTCAATGTTTTGAGCTGTTTCCAGGAATTTAATATTGCAACTTTTTCGATTTTTACGTGCAATTTTTTACTGCAATTTTTATCAAGTATTGCGCAAATGTAATAGTGTAATTAAAAAATATACTACAAAACTATTCCAGTTTAGTTCTATTCTCTTTGATTGCATGAAACAAAACTGGCAGAGCTATGTGACGGATTAGCTGCGTCACAATGTTATCTATGACGAAACAGTTGGTTTGCAAGTTAGAAGTTTTACAACCCCAGCCAAGTACGGCAGTGCCCGAACTCAATTAGAGGTGGAAGAGCGGAAAATCTTGGCTTTTGGCCAAGTCCGCGCAAACGAAAATAGGTTGTGTCAAGTCTTTCGCAGTCAAATGTGCGCATAAATGCAACTTTCGTTGAAAGTAATTTCAGCTTTATCACTTTTTTACTGCAACAAAAAACTTGCCCTAGTGATGACCTTCGGGCTTTCTTTCTTGAAGTGTTGAAAAAAATATAAATAAAATCGTTCGGTGTTACCGTAAAATCTCAAGGTTTTGTTACACTAGCTTTTCTTAAAATCATGCTCTGGCTAAGGGATGGTATGTGTAGTAGCATCTGTGATTTCAGCGCCGGGAAAAAGTCGGCCCTTACACCAAAGCAGACGGTTTTGTACCAAGCAAGTGTGTGCAGCTACACGTTCCAAACAAAGTTTTCGAGATAGTGTAGTAAGTTTTTTTCTCTTATTTCTTACGCGGAACTGAACTGGTTCAACTTAAAAATTGGGTCGTTCCTACCTTGAGGGTTAGCCTAATTCATTTCAAGCATTTTTGTTTCAGCTCTGTTTACCTCATAAATTGCAAATGTTTTTACTGTGGAAAAGCAAAACTAGATAGTACGCATTGCATATCCTTTATTCAAGGATGTAAATCTAAATCCATTTTAACCCCACGACTGTCCATGGTTTGTTTCGCTACCTGTTGTATCCGAAGTGCTGTGACACTAGTTCTTGTTCGGTAATTTTTCGATAAATTTTCGGAAATTTTTCGGTCACAGACCGAATTTTTTTTAAATGACCGAAAAAATTAAGTCCATTCGGTCATAATGTTCGAAAACATAAAGTAGTGGATACTGTTACAGCGAATTTTTAATACTGTTGTAGGACAAATGACCGAAATGTCTCAGAGAAAAAAAACAGTCGTGACATTTACGCTTTTGCTAAGTTTGCAATTAAATTAATTGACTTCTTGATAGAGCCTGCTGCGATCCTGCTGTGGTTCACTCCTGTTAAGGAGTACGGCTTCGGCAAGAAAACGAAAGGTTTTGAAGAGGAGTTATACGCGCGAGAACTCAGACTCACATCTTGGCCAAGAAACAGACTGCCAGCAGTATAACCGAACCAGTCGATCAAGGAGTGGGGCTGAGAGAAAGTTCGCTTTGTTTTTGACATGTATGACCTGAAACACAAGAAAACTACACAGTGTAGGGTGAAAGACAGAAACAACTTCCAAAAAAACAAATGATATATTTTTTAAATGAATGCCCACCGTTATGAAATGTCTATAGCGACAAACAGCGTTATCGCCCATCATAACAGGCGCAACAAGACTGGGCAAACAACAAAATATTTTTGTCTATTTTCAATTCCTATTTCAGAATTTGGTTTTGCATTGTAGCCCTATTTAATTCAGTTCTAATGATCAAACTGCTTTAGAAAGAAAGTATCAAGCTGCTTAAGAAAGAAAGTAAATTATTCATAGAAGCAATTTCAGATAGCGGCAAAACGAATGTAAGCAACAGGAACGGTGCTTAGTATCTGCAACTCAGTATAGGAGCTTTTGTTATAGTGCTCCCTACGGCCACGTTTTCACGGTGGCCTAGGCCACATGCTGTGCTTTACCGCATTCGGGTTCAGGCCTGTAGCCGCGGAGGGGGGGCATTCGAGGGCAGTGCCCCCACAAATTTATTTTGTGCCTCCACAAAGTTTTTGTGCCCCCACAAATTTTGTTGTGCCCAGAAAATTTCTCAAACAGTTTCGCTTTAAACATATAATAAAAATAAAATTCCTGCCACCCAAAAGCCTGCTGGCTACTGGTCTGAACGCATTCCTGAGATATTTCGGTATCAAGCTCATGCAGCAAAGCGGCTAGGTCGAAAAAAACGACAATACGCACGTACAGAATATTTACAATATTGTCTGGAGACACCAACTTCCACCACAAGTTTATGCTGAGAGAGTCTCGTAGAAAATCATGAAACTCCTTTTGTTTTTCAGGTTTACATCCTTGTCGAGTGTACGCCGACAGCATATACCTTGGTAGCATTGAAAAAAAATCGATGAAATATGTTTAGTGAAGTAAAATTAAATTTTAATGCATACCATTACCTTCTAACTACCATCACCTTTTCAATCAGGCCAGTCAGTAGGTATACAAACTTCAAGAACTCCAAGATTGTGTCAAGCACACTTGACACTAGGGTTTGACCACTAAAGGCCCTGGAAGCCGAATGTACATTTCGCAGTCTAAGTGCTTGCTTGCTATCAATGTTAAGAATTCATGAATTTAAGCAAGTTAACATCTCGATTATCTCGAAAAATGTCAAGCATTTAAAAACTACGCTTTGCTATCAAATTTATATGAACATCTTTTGTTTTTTTTATTACTGCGCGTCTACACAATGTTTCAGTGGCTGTCCGGCCTTATCCACTTGTCTCCAGTAGGAAAAGTGTGCAGTGTCTTGATCTCCGAGTAGCAAATTATAACATGAACCAGGCGTCACATTTGCGTCTCTCCTTATCCGGATTGTCTCATACGAGATCCTTTATTTTGAAGTTTATCTCAAAAATTTAACACTACGAAAAAAGAGCAAACCAATTAGTTTCTCGTACATTCCAACCTACCAGCCAGACCCTGAAATGCCCGCAGAATACGTGAAAGCGTCCAGAAGTCCAGCTTCATTGATGGCTTCCATTGCTCCTGCCATTGCAATGGATGCCCTGTAACCTCCCCCTGACCCGCCGATCGACATAACTGGGGTCTGGATGATGAGACAAGGTGTTAAAGTCAAACACATTCCTAATCGTGGGCGTCGGGAGGATTTGTTCCAGGATGGGGTGTAAGTGAATTTTTCCCGGGGACGGAATATTTTTTTCAGTGGGGCCAACAGTTGTGAAATTTCATTTTACCAACTCCAAAACTAAGAGAAAAATATTCTTCTACTAAAACGTTAAGAGCAAAATATCAAATTTCAAAATTCAGGGGGGATTGGCCCCCTACCCACTCCTCCGACGCCCATTTTCCTAATCCTAACTAGCCTAAGTGAATAATAATAATCATGCTTTCATTGGATTGCGTTTAACATGTGCAACTGCTTTCGCAAAATGCAGTTTTTTCGATTCTATTGTCATCTGACTTCGACTGCGGAATAAGTCTGATAGGTTTTCGATAGCCTCAAAACAATTGGTGGCTTTTTTAGTTTTAAGCAGAATTATAACCTCTTTAGTGAAGTTCACGGCATTAAAATCAAACATTCGTGTTTACCTCCACTATATTTTCTGGCCCTTTTTCACGGTAGAGTTCTTTTAATTTCTTGTACACGATTGGTATTCGAACTTTTCTGAACGATCTCTCTTCTTCTGACAAGCTCAGGCTGAGGCGAAAATCGGGACTATCGCTGCAAACGAAAAACTGCATGAAGGAAACATGCCGGAGACGAGCGACAAATTACAGAAAGGATATAAGTGATTTTGCCACCAAATTGACAATTTCTGTTGAAACTGCTCTTAGCTTTCGTGAAATGTTCGAACGAGTGCAGCGTTTTATGCAAACGTTTGGCTTATGCGCTAATTTTTTCCCAAAAAGTGTTGGAAAACTTTACATCTGCAAAAATGGTTGGAGGAAAAAAGTCCTGTGTGAGTCATTGCTAGTTACTGTCCTTACTTAATCGAGTCAAGTCATTTTTCAGTCATATTGATTCATAAAAAACACCTCACGTCCGACTTGTCGTCACATTCTTGAGTAAAGTACCATAGGCGTAGCCAGGGGGGGCCAAAGGGGCCATGCCCCCCCCAAATGTTTACAAAATATAGTCAATTTGTGTTTTGAGAGGCGTTTTTCCAAACAAAATAGTGTTATTCGCGTAAAATCAAACATTTTGGCCAAAAAAAATTTTTTGGCTTCCCCCAAATTTTTGGGCTGGCTATGCCACTGTAAAGTACACCTGGATTTGCTTTCGCTTCAGATTTCAGAACTTCTAGGTATAATTTTAGATGACTGCGCTTTCAGTGCAGTCGCTTCGAATAAGCCAACTACGGCAATATTACTTTTTCACTACGGATTCAAAAATGCAGCTTAGGTTTGTAGGTTAAAGTATTTGCATGGGTCACTCATAACACTTTCCCAAATGTCAGAGAAAGAACGTTGCTTTTTTATAACTTTGCAATAACAAAACCGTTAGGAAAAGTTGTCGAAAAACACAAACAGGAAAAACGTAAGCTTGTCTGAAGGTTCGCCATTCCATCAGAACGCGGCCTATATAAGTTTCAAAAGTTTACGACTGAACGCGCAGGGATCTTGCTGCAAACCTGATGTCGATCTTCATCGCAATATCAAGTTCTCCCCGATCCATACGAGTCAGATTGAAAAATACTGGCTGAAAAAACGATGAAAAAGGTATTGTGTGGTGAAAAAGATTATTTCAATAACATAACAGTACCGAAAAATGTTTGAGCGCACGGTTTATCTACACTACAGCAATACAGTTCTTAAATTACGGGTCACGGACCTCGGGAATCAATGGATAGATGCGAAGGGGGGAGGCAGTAAATAACTTAAATTCAAATCGAAATGAAAAATTCGTATTAAAATTTTAATTTTTCAGCGAAGAAAATAGTTTTGAAAATATGTTTGCTTTTGAGTCGCATTGATTCTGAAAGAACACCATCATTATGGACTGAAACGTATTTTTCGAACTCAAAAATGCGTTTCTCACCGCGGTAAACTCCACGCATTTTTTGTACAGAGTGCCTTCATTCATCTCACTAATATCAATGGAATATTTCGCGAGTATGTCGTTGAAGAGGATGTCTCTGTCGATGAGTTCGATCTGAAGACAAACAACCGAGGTCGCATTCTACACGACTTTCACCAACTACAATCCGTTTTTAAGATTGCTCGAAAAGCAGCAAGGGTAAGTAAAATCTTCCAACGGCCAAGCAAAGAAAAAAAAGAGCAGAAACCAAGTTTTCGCGTTACGATTTTGGCGCCAAAAGAACATTGGCGTGCTTTGGGTCGATGTTTGAAAGGTTTGTAAACAGCTGTTGAATTGCGAAACAATTTTCGTCTGCATCTGATCCCGGGAGTAGAATACATAAAACCGTATTTTACTCCCGGAATCAGAAGCATATGAAAAGTGTTTGTTACTTGGAGAAAATAATAAAATACGAAAACGAAAATTGTTACTTGGCGAAAATAATAAAAAATGAATACCCCTCAATCGTGTATTTTGTCTTGTTTGGTCAGCAGCAAAACATGAAATATGTCCAGAAAAACTTATTTTAATCTCTATTTAAGCAGAGATTTATCTTGAAAATATCTTGGACGTGTGGCTGCAAACGAAAGGTGGCGAAAAATTTTTTATGTTTTGCTTTTTGATGAACAATTTCTTTAAAAAACGCTTGACATGATGTTTGTGACGCGTCGAGAAACGCAACAGCGTTTCTAAGAGGTTTTGATCATAACACCGGATTACCTCAATCAAGCATGGTCGGGGTGTGACCGAAGGTAGAACAAATCTGACAGTCTCATTAATATCACTTGCCGGAGAGTATTCGACCTTGATGACGAAAGTGTTCGGCGCAGGAAGACTCGGACATGAGATTCGAATCGAAGGATCCGGTGCGCTGACTGAAAACAGAAGAATCCTGAACATTGGCGACTTTTGTTAAGACACAGTAGAGTAGCTGCGGGTATAACACGAACGCGGCTGAATTCTTTCGCTAGCAAAGCTTGTCCCAAATACATGAGACTGTTTTCGTGCAACTTACCATAGCTTTGCGACGTTTTTGTCGTTTTTCCAAACAAGCTATTCTTTTTCCCACCCAAAAATTAGTTCCGGGTACAGTGGCGTATCTATGCACAATAGCGCTATGGCAAAGTTTAATCGTGCGCCCTTTTTGATTATTTAAATGCTAAATATAGGCGCAACTTTTACAAAAGATCATCCAAGAAAATAAATGTTTTGAAACAGATAATATGTTTTTTTGTTATTAAAGCTCTTCAGCAAATTAAATATAAATTATCCATAAGGAACATAACAGTCTTCTGTACTCATTTATGTAAACTATAAAGAATATCAATACAGTCAAGTAATGACGTTATCATAATTTATACATAGTATTGGCTGACAAATGGTAAATCTTACGAAAAAATTCGACAACATATTACAACTTCAAACGATAATTTTTTTTAATGAAACACATGTAATTTGGATGGTGCAGTAAAGTATGTAATGCATAACATATATTGCTTGTGTTCGAAAGACACAACAATTCCATTAAAGCATCAATATATCCAGCTTTTTCGTGTGTAAGTGCTATAACATTCTAATAAAAACAACACTTTCCATGTCTTTATCGAAGCAAATTCGTCTGTGATATCCTTAAAGTCAGCTTTCTCTCTTTCGCCCCTTCTATACTTATCTAAACTAGGTGAAGGTCGCACAATCTGTCCTGACTCCTTGGAAGTATGAAACGATCAGTTTCTCTCAGCTTGCAATAGATACTGCCATGGTCAGCATTATCTGCAAAGCAACTTGGAAAGACGCTTTCAACAACATAATTAAGTAAGGATATTCAGGAAGTCTTCAAGACGCGATAATTTTAAGTTGCATGAAGTAATACTGTACTAATATTTTGCAATCTAGAATCGTAAACAATTGCTTGCTATCTACATATGACCCCAGCGAAGCTCCTAAATTCTCTCACATAGATTTTAGTTTTTCACAGTAATGACGATGACAGTGATCAGGCCGTGGACATCGAACAGAAAGCCAAATTTGGAAAGAAAAAGGTAGCACTAAACAAGTCTAACAAATTTCTGATGAGCTAACATTTTTTGCCCAGCTGGTACGGCAACGGTACTACAGTAAAGAGTTGATGTTTCCAGGACTAAGTACTAAGGTTCTCTTCCTTAGTCTTTGGACTGGGGCATTGTGCTTAGCTTATTATCGGACACTAGTGGCCATCGAAAAAATTTCGCAAAGTCCAAACGGGCCACAGCTGTTTAAGCAATTTGTAAATGTGAGGAGCTTAACAGCATTCATTTGCGTAAAAGTCAGATTCACACATCCACTGACTTAAACTCGTCACAACCAGATTCTGACTAATATCATCTTGCCCGAAACGCAATAGCACGGACTTACCTAGTTTTCTGATAGCGTGAGAAGGACCAGGTCTTGTAGATTTGGCAATCAAGCGTTCTTCGTCTATCACAGTTCTTCTTAACCTTTTCTCTGCCCCGCCTCCTTTGGGCAAATGTCCTTTGTTTCAAGCCCCCCTGGCGTTTGAAGTAAATTACATGGAACACTTTTTGTTTAAAATCTTTCCATGTTGTGAAAGAACTTGCGCCCCCCTTGAAATGAGTTGACGCCCCCCCTGGGGAAACGCGCCTCCCGGCTGAGAATCCCTCGTATATCATAATGTCTGACCATCGTATTGTGTCACAACACCACCGTTTCGTCATGATACACTAGTTGATGGTGCTGGCGCAACTCGCCCTGCACTACATGAGGACGCTATGGTGATGGAGCTTTGCTGTGGTCGCATGTGGCGCAAGACAAGAGGTTCAAGAAACTGTAAGTCACAAACTTTAATTTTTGCCATACAATTTTGCGCCCCCGTAAAAGGCGCCCGTGGCACGTGCCATGCCTTCCATACCCTAGATACGCCACTGTCCGGGAAAGTAGAAAACACTTAGTAGATAAACGCAGAACTGGCGAAATGTTTTTAAAAGTGAAAAAAAACACAAAGTTTAAAACATCGCTTGTCGTTCTGTCAAATTGAGCATCACTCGCAAACGTCTAAAGAGTACCTTCATTCAGGCCCGTAGCCAAATTTTAAGGTTTGGGGTAGCAAAATACATTTAAGAGGAAATATTTTTGTATTTGTTACCTGTTTAAAACAAATTTTTCTGAGCGCAACAAAATTTGGGCGGCACTGCCCCCGAATGCTCCCCCGTGGCTACTGGCCTGCCCTTATTTGATTTAAAACAAGAGCGAAACGCCGCTCACTAAGAGTTTTTAAATCAAGTGCCCGGGGGACAAACTCTCAGTGAACTTTTAACGTGATTTGTACTCACTAAGATCTCTGAGCCAGCAAACCGTTACATTGCGCAGCTGGAAAAGATTGACGTACAAGAGGCGTTTACCTTCGAAGTTCATCTGCAAAAAAATTTGAGCGATACGTTGTCGGTAATTCAGGGCAGACTCAACTTATCCGCGATCAGTGTCTTGCTTGAAAACGTGTGATGTCCAAAGAGAGTTGTAAACGGGCCTCATTTTTTGAAGCCTGAACTCGGCCCGAGATTTGTTTCTGAAGCCCGATTTAGGCACAAAAGCCAAAGTTACCGAGCGGATCAAGATATGTGCAATTGCGCAATTGCGGGGTACTGGTGGCGTAGCAAAGTAAACACTAAATAATTCGCAATTAACCATTTTTTATTGAAGATTTAATCAACTTCCACAATACCTAGCGACAAAAATGTCCGTCGTTACAATAAAATTTTGTATGCAGGCCCGAAATCGGCCGAAACATTTTAACCAACTTAAGCCCGAGCCCGGCCCGGCCC
>JGI24022J15233_10009134_pt1 | contig 11146 bp, 6 predicted proteins | sample Ectturendosymbi2_FD_15233 | JGI IMG/M metagenome (IMG submission 15233)
CTCCACTGTCCAATCCATCGACCCCCCACGGACTACACGGCCTGACGGTTCTGGACGATGAGACAACCGAATGGCTGCTCAACACTTGCTCCGATATCTAGGCGGGCTAGCAGTGGATAAAAGAACTCGCTCAAACGAAAGAAGAAGAATATATATAAAACAGTATCAAAGTTGGAGTCTTCCACAATGTCATTAATGTATATAAGTTTATGCTGAAACCTGTTGTCTAAGTAAGAAGCAAGAAGTTTTAGGGGTGTTCCTCTTACTCCATAGTAAAACAATTTTTCAAGTAATATATTATGATCAACACAGTCGAAGGCTTTGCTTAGGTCTAGAAAGAGAATACATGTTTTTAAGTCATTTGAATAAGTAACAGGAAAGGCGCGTATCTTTCCTACACAGCCAAAATCAAAACGTTTTTGAAAAACTTACGAAAATCGTAAATGGGAGTTACTGATCTCAGATTTTTAACAAAAGAGGCAGAAAGGTAAAAAGCTCATGAATCAAAAAATAATGGCCTGTAAACGAGGCGGCTCACGGCCCGATTTCCTCCAACAGCCAAGTTCTGTGTACTTGTATTAATCGGTGACATGAAAATTACGTGCAAATTCGGGCATACGTTCCCGTGAAAATAGGGTGCTGTTCCCTAACATTTACTTAACAAATACTGAACGAAGTTCATGAAAACAAAATGCCACGTTGCGTCTGGCCTCATGGTCACAAGTTTGCATTAATTATGAAGATGATTTTAGTCCACACTCCTAATTATTGTGTTTCTTCTTTGGCAATAGTTAAAATCATCAGGATGCTTGTGTTTCTTGGCGCAAACTGCACTTCAGACGTGATTTTCTGCGTCAGCGGAAGTTGGCGCACAGAGAACACTGGCAGTTGATAAAACCGATTACCGAATCGTGTTTTTTTGCCTCCACAAAACTTGACAAATGGAGTACTGAGCCAGCTGTTATGGGACTTTGATCTTGATTTTGGCTTTGTAATTCTTTAAGTTAATGTGCATTATACTGCGCAGTTTTTTGATATACAGTATAAATAATCTGATATTATTGAACTTTATTCAGGCTGCGCCTACACTGCCTCTGTCGTCTCCCCAAGCAAAGAACGTTTCTAAGCCAAGAAAACGTCCCGCTGCGACAGAAGGTATTATAACCATGCTTAATCTACTAGGCTCTGCAAGAATTGGATACTGTTCTGTTGAGATACTCTCACTTTCGGCGGTTCCGCTAGGAAAATAGCGTTAGCTAGCGGGCCTGTGCGCAATTTTTGTATTTTCATCGCTCACTTTAAACACGATGTAATTGAAGCACAAGCAAACACGGGCAAAAACAGCCTCAACAAGAAAAGCCTTCAAGCAATCTCCGATCCACAGCCAGTCAGCGATCTGTCTTAAATAATCTGCTATATGTTCTTAACAGTTATGTATTTAACATGAAAAAAGAACGCCCGATACGCGAAAATAAGAAACTTTGGCTAAAATTGTGTTGGTGCGTCACCCCGATCCATTGCGCATAGGTACGTAAACCAGTGCCAAAAGTGTTTTAAAAAATTGCCGAAAAGAATCTTGCGCTTTGGGTCACTCACAAGCAACGCTTTCAATTTGTGCTGCTCAAATGCAGTGCTTGTCACCTTGAAAGATGTTAGTGAAAGAAATGTTATAGGTATGTACAAAGTAGCAGTCTCTGCATAGATTAGACTGCTCTATACTACGACAATATTCACCACACCAAAGAATTGATGCTTTTTTATCCATTTTATGTCGATTTTCTCTGCTTTTGTACCTCTAATGTTTTCTTCAGGTAAAAACCCCGTCATGCTCTTAAACGAGCTGGTTCCTGGTCTTCAATTTGAGTGCACTGAAGAAACTGGTGACGCCAAATCAAAAATATTTACAATGGAAGTCGAACTTAAAGGGAGAAAATACCAAGGTTTCGGGAAAAGCAAGGTGAAGATTAAGAAGCTACGTTGATTGACATACTAACGTATTTTTATTTTTAATCAACTTTCAGCCAGATATGAAGTGAATGGGCATTTTGGTCATAAGGAAAAGCATTTATAAGACACCATCAAAATCAATCACTATTTTTCAGAAATTGGCAAAAGCTGGAGCTGCGACGAAAGCGCTTTTGGATGAGTTCAACATAACAACAAGCTCGCCCAGTCAGCAGCCTGTACCAAGTAACACTGCCGGCGAGGAAGGCGCGGCCGACGCAAATGCTGGCGTATGTTGCACGTCTCCCATTGCAAATTTGTCTCGGTCAAAAACTGAGTTAGGTTTCTGACGCAGACGTTAGTTGACGCACCGCGTGTTGCCCGAGATCCGTGTTCTGGTAATGTTACACGAAAAGAGCGTTCCAAGTAAGCAGCAGAAAAATGTTGGCACACTGAGAGCGTCCTGCTTTAACACCATTTGCTTGACACTCGCAACACGCGTTTGTGGCGATGTTTACGACGACACTTTCTCGCGCGTGATACTGAATCTTTCTTATATTTCGTGCAGAATCTACCGGACTTGGTCTATAACTTGGTCAGAATAAAGTTTGCGGAGTTGACTGATGATTACAAAGCTGATATCGCCAAACACAAAGTGTTAGCTGGATTTGTAATGACACGGGACAACAGTACGTTTGCGGTGACACTGATTGTCATGTACACAGTGAATTAATTCGTTAAACATGTGGCACGCTGAGTTTTTCACGTATGATGTTTTTCGGTGTCTCACCAAATCTTTCACGATGAGTTGCTTTTGATGTACGCTTTGTCCTTGATTACACATAACTTGAGTGCATTGCGTCTTACTTATTCTACTTTTTGTTAAATCTTTATGATGACTGCCTACTGCGTTTTTTTGTTTTTGATTACGAAGCCGCTTCAACTCTACGCTTCCTTCATCTCGGTCGTTGTCGGTTAATCTCTTTTCCACTTTTCCATTCGCGCTTCCCGTGTAGTGGGGTGATCATATGTTCTTAAACAGTGCGAACGCCAGTTCTACTAAACTTCATTCAAGAAAAATTGTTTAAGTTCCAAGCTGGATGAAGTTGAAACTTTACTGCTCCCATCAAGTTTGATTTCATGCTTAGTTTGTATGTGGTGAATAGAGATAATTTTTTTGCATTTCGCCAGGCCCCAATGTGTCCACCGGTGAAGTCATATCGCTTGCGACTGGAACGAAGTGTGTGAGCGGCAAGTTCATATCCGACCAGGTATAATGCAGTAGTTGATGGCGTCTCTTGCGGTAAATGAGACGACTTCATTTTGTTGTTGAGGTCCGTTGATGTAATCTTTCATATTTTGAGAAGAAAACGTTGGGTATTGCTGCAAAACGTTTCTTGCAATAAACGGTGGTTTTTATGCGTGCAGGGAGCTGCGCTTTTTGACTGCCATGCTGAGATCGTCAGCAGGCGGGGCCTGAGAAGATATTTTTACGAGCAGCTTCTTACGTATTCAAGGTACGTACGTGTTTAGTGTACCTTGTAACAATCAGCGCTCTTTTCAGTAACCGGCATTCGTCATTTTGTGTGCCTGTGATTCATGCACACTATAGGACTGGAAATAGTGTTATCAGTGCAAGGGTAGGACGAGCATGGACAACGATGGAAATAATCTTCTTGGCCAAGCCAGAAACTTGACTGAGTGCAAAGCCGAATCCCAAATACGTTTTTGAAGAGTTTTACCGTAACATGTCAAGCACAATTTCAGCGAGTTAAAGACTCTCGGATATGTTAGTCGAAGAAAAAGTTCGGAATCACATCACTAAGGAAGTTTCGGGAACGAGATTGATGTCATCGAAAGCGATCTAACAAGTGGCCTCGATTTCGGTCTCCGAAACTGTATCGGTCAAAACACGCACGCAAATTGGAAGTTTGGCTCGACATTCTAGATTTAAGTATATTCCGACTTCCCAGTATACCCGTCTTTGCACCTTTACAAACGCAAGGCAGTTAATTCGAGCTGATATGAGTATTTGTAATCTCAGCTGAGTAAGCAGCACCTGTTCCAAGTTGCTGGTACCCTATGTACATTCACGCAGTAACTTACCAAGTGAGACCAAGTGAGGTGCACACCACATCACTTGGTACGTGACTTGTCGAAGCACATGTGGTATTCGAACGAAACTGTAAAATGTGGATGGTACGGAAACCAATCATTATCACGTTTTAAAACTCCTTTGTGTCTCATGTGATGTGAAAGTGTTCTGCGGATGTTTGCGGAAGTTCATGTATTTCAAGTCCGTAACAATTTCTTCAGTCCTGCAATACAGTCCCTTCTCGCCAAGTGTTTGTTGGATTTCACCGGTTGCATTGTTTTCAACAAACACGTTTCAGAATATCCAAACCACGATGGCAGTTTGTTCATAAGAACAAAACCCAGTGAGCACTCTACTGTGTCGTGTGGAATCAAGCCTGATCTTCGTCTGTAGCTCCACGGGTTTACGTTTACATAACATCAACTGTCTGAACCTGACGATTTGAAAACGAGCGGTTGCTTCAAACCGGTTATGACGTCGCAATACTTCTATTTTTGCAGTGACTCTGAGGACTGTATTTTTGAACGAACAGACACCGGTAGATTCCGCTTGAAACCCGACGTTTACTTCCACTTGTACATCAGCACCTCTCCCTGCGGTGATGCTCGGATTTTTTCCCCACATGAAGTTGAAAGTAAGAAGTTACTATCAGTCATGCGTTAAAACAGGGGTCTCCAAACTACGGCCCGCGACGCCATTTCATCCAGCCGCAAAGACATATGATCAATGATGAAAAAATGATATATTTACGAAACATTTCTTCATTTAGAAGAATGCAATATATCCCCAAACAACCACATTGCGCAAGACGTCCGGACCTCAAACTGTTGTGTAGCAACTTATGTGGCCCTCTGACAAAAAAGTTTGGAGACCCCTGCGTTAAAGTGTGATTCGAATTAAGACTGTGATGCGAACCACCAGTGCTTCAGGCACTGGCCAACTCGGCTTGAAAACTCGGCTCCAGGGCCAACTCGGCTCCAGGGCTTCGACCAGCGGAACATCAGGCTTCACCAGGGTTGTTTTCCTTAATGAAAGGTCGCGGTCAGTTAGGTTTTATCTATTTTATTATTTATGCGCTTTAGTACACTGGTTTTATCAGATTGGAACATCATAATTGGATAGACAGTAGTTCATGCTGGGAATTGTGTTGCAGTTTGGTCCAGATCACCTGTTTCTGCATTTTTCTTTTCTCCTTACCTGCATTACTGAAATTACCGTTGGCGTAATAGCTTTTTAAGACATCAGCTCCCACGAACAATTATTGGTCATGTTTTCCCCGATGTATGTATTTCTACGATATACCGGTAATTGTCGATGACAAAATTATTATAGCTGTTGTAGAGACAGTTAGGCTGCACAAACCTTTCTCTAAAAACCTGCTTCAGTTGCAGTCTTACGATAGTGTGGATCGGAGTTTGGATTTGCTTTTGGAACTTGTCACTTTACTATCCTGGTTGCCAGTAATTACCGCTTTCGAATTCTGAAACTCTTTACAGGTGCATTTGTCATTTTAATCATGCTCTTTCTGTCACCTCCTTTAGTGATTACGCTGTCAAGAAAGTGGTGCGTTTGTGCAGTTTCTGGTTTGAAAACATTACTCGCTGGCAAGCTTCGATTTTAGTACGTCGTGTTATCACCGGTTGTTATGTCAGAATCCAGTGACGATCATCCTAACCGCAAGTCGCGGGGCCAGCTTCGGACTAAAATAGAAAGCGGAGAAGGAACAATACCAGTTGATGAATCGAATTACGTCCGTGAGAAGGGCGGCAACAAGTACCAGCAGACGTGGGATGGAGTGATAAGCGGAGAGCGTCTTCTTACAATGTCGTGCAGCGACAAAATTGCCAAGTACGCCCGGTGTTTCATTGACATTCTTTGTTTACGGAAATTACTTCCAAATCACTGCATGTTATGGCAGTTATTTCCAAATTAGTGTCAAGTATCGCATCTTTAACTCATAGTTTATCGATCCAGGCGTTATTAGTTTTGAATAGAACGCATTCACCGGGTCACTTTTCAGAGCGCTTAACGCTCATCCAAGCTTTTTACCTATGTTTGACAGAACCTGTCCGATACTGATGGGACGCCATTTGGATTTTTCAGGCTAAGAAATACTAATAAACATGTTATCTTTTTTGAACTGCATCGGATCGGTTGTTAAAAAAGCGATTAAAACTTCCAACTATCTTGAAGCTCTTCCGTAAAATATGATGACATTTCCAAGTTAAAAAATTGAAGAGTTTATTTGTTGGGGAAATTTTCCCCCCTTCCCCCTGGTGTCGACCGTGCTTGTACCAGAAGATTTTTCTCGCAGGTTTGATATGAACGTTGCACAGGCAGCGCTTATCTAGATCCGCCATGATTCTAGGAACGGGTTTGTGGGTCTCGCCAAGTCCTGGGATTTAGACGCTTAAATACCGCCCACTCCGAGTTGTATGGCGCCTGCCTAGTAGCAGAAAGCATTTACTATTCGTAGTTCCGCGCTTAAGTCGTTGGGGAACATTAGCCTTCCCTACGAGACTCAAGTTAGTTAAATATAAACGAAAGCTCGAGTCGGAGTTTCACGTGTGACGTGTTAGGTCTAAACACCCTTCACTTTGACAGTTGACCTCTTGCCGTTTGCTCCTCAACATTTGTATATGAGAACATGTGCTAATACACAAAAAAGCCTAATTGCAAGCTTCACTAATTGTGGTAAAGATGAAAATTGCACAAAAATACCGCTGACCCTCCATGCCTGATGGGACATCGGAAATTTTGCTTCATGCTGATTTTCGTTCTCTAGCCATAAAACGCCGGCAAAAGGAAGTACCCCTTGTACAAATCTAAATCAGATGAACTGATAAACAATAGCTTTGCATTTTGTTGATACCAAGTGCTTGTCGAATGCCTCATGGTGCAAACTACGGTCGCGTTAAGACAAAGCTTTCGTCCAACCAGTTGCGTGATCGATAAGCACATCTAGAAGGTAAGCACCTACCTTGTAAGGCAGCGCTGCTTTTCTTGTGTGTGTTTATCGCACTCTGGCAGCAGGGAGCTAGATTCAAAGTACCATTGTCTCGGTCGTGGTCAGCGCAGAAATTTAAGCTGAAACTTCAAAGGTTGCAAGTACAGCATACAGTGTAAGCGAATGTATTGGACATCAACTCGATTTATTCTATGAACCAAGGTAGACCGCCTTAAAAAACAGTTTTTGTAAAAAATAAAATCACTCGGATTCTATTAAATAATATCAAACGTTTAGGTTTCTTTGCTCGCTTCTTGTCTTTTACATGGGATAGGGATGTGCTTTGCTGTCTTCCGCGTTAAACCGTAAATAAGCAAAAAGTCTTTTAGCAGTTCGGCTATTGCTTTTATTTGATTTTTTGATGGCCTGTGCGGCCAATCAAAGTGCTGGCAACCACAAATACGATTCGTATTTTGCAAAGATCTGTTTTTGAAAGATTCCGAAATTTAATATAATTTGTAATCGAGTTTTTGCCCACATCGGTCATGCTGCTAATCTGTCATTTCGAACCTTACATTACTTTTGACGTCAAGGCTTCACCTCAACCTGGCCGCCGTCTTGCAGGGGCGGTTCACATTAACTCACTTGCTCAATGGGCGTTACTGCCAGCCACTTGAGGGCTGCAGTCTCCCAACCACTACATTTGAGGCAGTCACTGTACTACTGAGTTATCACTATACCTCTTCGAGAAAAAAGTTATTTTTATTAATAATATTATCGCTGATTTGTAAACACTTGCGTATACAAACCCGATCGGAATTATAGGTTGGTCACTGCTGGTGCAACGTGCACTTGATTTCGATTGTTCAAACTGTTCGACGCAGATGGAATGTTGTCGGAGTGCAAGGGTCCCTGTTGAGCCACCTGATCGAGCCGGTGTATGTTTCAAGCATTGTGCTGGGATCGCTCTACCACGCCCAGCATCTGCAGCGAGCTGTGTTCGCTCGAGCGAATGAAGCGTTGAACGCTGTTGTCAACGAAGAAGTTCAACAGTCACTCAACTGTCGTGTTCATCGACCACTGCTCGCTCCGATAAGTAGTAAAGGTCTGTTGCCGTTAACGTTCGACTCCGCCAACAAATGACTGAAGACATAATGACAAGTATTGCAGCAGTGTCTTTCAACAGAAATTGCGAAATAAGATGGGCGTTTAAATATAATAAGAACACAAATACTGTCTAATGCTGTAACCAATTAGCCTGTGCTGTTGTCGCAAGCCTGAGGTAAGAATTAGCGCTTTGGAAAAGTTTGTGACGAAAAATGCAGGAATGCATGCAGAAGGTCTTTCGAAATGTTGCAAAAATTACATGAAAAAGAACTAATGCCTTTGTGCTTGAGCTGCGTCGAATAAGTTTCGCTTCACCTGGTGCGCAAAAGTGTTTCCTTTTTTTCGTCTGCTCCATGCTTGGCCCCTCCTGTTTGTTCTTTTTCAAGTCGACTGGTTATGAAGTAACTGGGTTTGACATTTGTCGCAGAGTATCAGTTGGGTAATTTAAATTACTGGAAAAGTTACTCGCAGCAGAATTCCTGTATGAAACAGTCGTTGCTGCTCAAATATTTTTGTAGTAAATAAATGATTTCACTTTGTCCCATCCGCTGGCAGTACCCATGAATAGCGTCAGTAATTTATGAAGTAACGATCGCTACTCAGCACGGCATGCCTGAGTGAAAAGTCGGCGAAAAAGACGTATGTGCTTCTCTCATTGCTGTCATTTCGGTTGCAGAACATCGGAAGCCAATGAGAGCTCCGACTTTCTGTGTTCATTGGTCTCAGGGAGACACAGAGCCGTACACCATTCAAACAAACACAGGTAACTTGGTGTTACACTTTCATGTGTATTCAGAGTGCTGATGCTCTTTTGTGATCTCCGTATGTGAAGAAAATTGTACAGATTAATGGCAAAAAGTCTTCAAGACAACATGCGGTTGTTGCTTGCTACAGGCCACTTAGCACGAAGTATAAAGCTTTTGGGAGTTACATGGTAAAGCCAACACCACCTTATGTCAATATAGGTGTCAAATGTGTCACAAGCGGATGTTAGTTAATGCGACATTAAAGTTGACGTATCTAACCTTAAAGTCACGCATTGTTTAGAGTTAGGACCGGTGTAAGCGTGAATCGTTTTGGTTAAAGATGTTTGTGGCAGAACTTAATTCTTAATTCATCTTCGTTCAGCAGATGCTTGTAACGTATTTGTTCTTTTTTCAGGTCGCAAGGAAAACGGAGATGTGTCGAATCTGTGCAAAAAAGAAATGTATCGCTTGTTCTCAGAAGTTTGCACGATGCACGGTTTTGCTGATGATCTGAAACTTTCGACCAATCCCACCTACGCTGAGTTAAAACGAAGTGCGAAAGATTACCAGGTATTTGTTGTGTCGATGACGTAAATACCAGGGTTGCGGAGTCGGCGGTAAAATGTCCGACTCCATCTCCGACCTTTCCAAAATTTCCGACTCCGGCCTTGCCAAATTTCCCACTCCCGACTCCCTAGGATAACATGCTGAAGTTTGGCTCTCAACAATTTTGTAGCAACTAGCAATCAATGGACATCGTGGTACACAGCAAGATTCTCAGTTTCCATAAAATTTTCAAAAGAAATTGTATCATTTCAGCTGGCACGAGTTAGATTCCTAACTTAGGAGTGCAATGTATAAAATGATTCAATTGGACTTCCGGTGTCGGAAAAAATGCGACTCCGACTCCTAGTGACCTAAAGAATCCCGCTCCATTCAAAAACCTGCGACTCCGCAACCCTGGTAAATAGTCCTGTATGCTCTGACACGTAACTTCAACACTTTGGTGGCATCGTAATCATTTTTCCTATAACGTGGAAATTTAATTGATGAATATCGGTTAAAGCAAAAATTGGCTAGGAAGACCACACGTGGCCACGTGCTTCTTAAGAAAACCATGTCTTGTCGGAGAACACTAAAAGTGTTGAAATGTCGAGTTTCTGCCCTTGGCATGCTTTTTTTATACAAGCTGCGGCATGTTATTTATTGGGTGGCTAGCATTCTGGGACGGGCTCCAATCAAGAAACTACAGCTGTGTGCTGATAAGAGCATCCTATAGCACAGGTGTTGCGGACATATGTGAATAGCCTGCGCTTTTGTGATTTCTTATATTTTAAGCGTCATCGTTTTGACAATTTGCTTGTAGCTTCATCTCAAGCAGACGTAAGAACCTGTCAAAAATAACCGTTAGTTTCGGTAGTCACTGGCTGTTGTTTATAACGGGATCTCCTCGGAATCTTCAGTTGTTTGATTTTTGCCTGAATATAAGGTTAAGAGACATCAATAAACCGTAAAACTCAACGAAATGATGATCTTTTTTCATTTATGAAATCTCTTAAAGTCCATTTCTTAACAATGTGGGGGCGTCAAATGGCTTCAGCAATCTGAGACGTGATTTGCCTTATGTATAGCTCCCGCACGGAGTGGGATTTTTTTCCATTAACTTTCATCCTAGATTTTGTAGCTTCCTATTTTTGTCCCTGTTCCATTTACTGAAGTCGCTACGTTCATATTTTGTACAGTATCGTATTTGTATTTCAGAAAATCAAAGATTTTCTTGTGGAGGGCTTTCGCAAAACCAGCACCGGGTCGTGGATAGGAAAGCCCGACGAAGTTGACATGTTCTCGTGTTAGTTTGTACATTGACGAACGTCGTGAATGTGAATCAAGCAAAACTATTGATGCTGCCATGTACAGTAAAGTCGCTATCGTGGTGGTAGACGACGTTGCAAGGGATAAACGGATATGCTTCTCGAACTGCTTCTGCAACGATATAAACTAGCGTAGTGCCTGCACAACGTCGACGAAAGTGGTTTACCGCTGGACTGTGTCTTCTCTCGTTTGCACTGGGCGCTTTCCTTGTAAAAAAATGCCAAAATAGATTGATGTGTGTTTTAAAGGGTGCGGGAGCTGATCATCTTGCCGGAAGGAATCAGCGTGCTTGTTTCTGCATTGCACGTACTGAACTGTGCTATAAAAGGTGATTGCTGCACAAAACTTAATCCAGTGTACTTCCGTTAATTGCCATCGGCGTAACCAGGGCCGGCCCTGGCAGGTGCGGGGCCCAATGCAAGACTTAGGCGCGGG
>JGI24022J15233_10009136_pt1 | contig 11144 bp, 7 predicted proteins | sample Ectturendosymbi2_FD_15233 | JGI IMG/M metagenome (IMG submission 15233)
GCATCAAAAACCAAAAATTAGGCCTAAAATCAAGAAATCTTAAATATTTCAAAAAATACATAAAATAAGCAAGTAAAATATATCATATGCATATAGAAATATGTTGATTCTGGTTCATTTAAAAAACAAATTTCTTCTAGATATGTCGGTTGTTGAGATTTGCATTTTTCTATTTTTGGGGTTGTTTCCATGGAAACGCTAATAGAGGTGTCAAACAACAATTGATTCAACTTTTTTTGTCATTTTTGTGAATGATGAGCCCAACTACAACTTTTGACCAACTTACGTCACAGAGATATGAGATATTCGCCCAAAATTGGTACAGCCTACTTGGCAAGTCTTCGAGTATGCAATGAAAAAGAAATTCTTTGGTTTTGGGTTTCAATTTTTTTTGAGTGACAACAAAAGTGAGGTAGGTTTTTGGCCATTTTGGCTCATGTTACCTGGCCTAGGGCCCAACTGCTAGATGGATGTAAGTTTTCAGTGAAAACTAGGCTAGAATCTGAGTCTGAAGACTTTGATCTACTTTCTATCGTTTCTGGTTCAACGGTTATGATCTAAAATAAACAAACTAATTAATTATCTAATTGTGGCATTAATTATTTTGCTGTTTTTAGGTCAAAACTTTTGAATCCGAAACCTCAGCATATCATCCAAAGTATCACAAGACTTGGATTTTAGCCTAGTTTCCAATAAAAACTTGAGCGAAATATTACCATCTAGCAGTTTTGGCCTGGTGCCAGATGAAGTGGGCCAAAAAGGCCTAAGACCATTCTACTTGTGACATCTCTCCTAAAAAAACGAAAACCGAAAAAAATTTTTTCGTTGCACACTCAAAAACTTGCCAAGTCCTTTGATGGCTTGAACAGCTCTCGAGCGCAATCTTCTGAGGAGATATGTCGTTGCCAAGACACATGGCATATGCTTGATTTATGCCTGATTTCGGCTGACATCGCCCAGAAGCTAAGGTGTTGAACTATTTCAAACATCTCAGTTCTGTTTTGGTTGATCAAAACTTTCTTGCAATATTTATTATTTATAATATTATTCAGTTCAGTTTCATTATACTTGCTTTTGTACTCCCTCTGGAGAGTCACATGTGGCCAGCAGCACTCATCTTCCACTTCCTGTGCTGAAGGCCATGCAATTAATTTTGTTATATTTGCTGTATCAGTGACAGGTCAATGGCAAGATTGCACATGAATTTTTCCTTGCATCCACCCTATAATGCTGGACATTAGGCTGGACAGGCTGCAAGTACCGTTGTTCAAGTCTTCAGCATGACCCAACCAGGAATGAAGCTTAGCTTACCAACTTTGGTAGCATACGCTCAAGCCACTGTGCCACTTAGCCAGTAGGCCATGGTGAACAAATTTTTATTTCATAGTAAAATCTTGATCTAGTGAAAAGATGATCATGATACTACAGAACATACATAAACAATGATCCTCTAAAAGTATGAATTAATCAGTAAATTATCCCAAGCACTGACTTTTAAGAATGATTGTAATATCATCACTATTTCCAAAAGAAGCTTTAGTTGAGATCATCAATCATGCTCAAGTATCATGCTAGTTGTTGCTAAGATACTAAATCAAACACTTTGTTGCAGTGTGCATATATATTTTAAGTAAATGTAGATTGTTATTTTTAGGTCTTCCTTGAGCAAAAGTCCATGAGAATAATTTTGGGTGAAAATAAATTTAAAGCTTGTTGTATGTTCAAATAAGCATGGTACTTTTTATGCAATTTATTGAAATAACAAAACACATGGTATCTACAAATAAAAAGTCAAACATTTAAACTTCACCATTAAAAAAATTGTGCAAACCTTAGTGAACAATTCTTCCAATTGAGTGTTCCCATTAATGGTTAATTGAAACAGATGTCCACTGTAGGTGACTTTGGCTCTTACCAAAAGAAGTCCAGTATCAGAAGACATCCTTAGATGTTATTTGCTATAACTTATGCACCATTCTTTAACATTATAACATCCATAACTAATTAGTTGATCATAAACTACAAAAATATATGAGCAATCATTCAAATTTTGATGCAGTATATTTGTTACACTTAGAAGATATGTAGTTTTAAAAAAGAATGCAAAATAGCTTACCAACACTATGTAGCACAGAGAAAGCCTCAATCACAAACATTATGACAATTGCACCCACCAGTTCGTCATTATTTCATTTTAAGAGGAAGATTTTAAAATGTTTTGTTGATTATCTTTGGAAATGCTCTTGGCTCCTAATATCTAATACTCCTAATAGACTTGTGGATACTTTTAAAATCAGTTTTAGACTTCAATTACAAAGCAAGTTTTGTTCAGTTCGAAACACACTAAAACACTTAAAGCTTAAGCAGTAATAGATTTTACCTCAATGAAATTTGACATTGTAGTATAAGATTTGTACAGAAGAATTATTTCTGTGCATGTTTCTTTGACAAAAAAGTTTCACCACTATGTTTAATTAACCTTAATGTACTAAAGGTATCTTGCAAGCTAGTGGTTTCTAGATTATGGCCTTCAAGCGAAATCTGGTCCACAAAACCATTTTATCCGGGCGCAAAGATATTTTGTCAGCAATGAAAACATAACTTGTTTCCTTATGAAACATTTGTTGGTTTGGTAGAATGAAACATATCCTGAAACAATCATGCATTATGTAAGCCACCTAGCCTTCAACTATTGTGTAGTGACTTTACCAATTATGTTGAAACCATTATGGTATGAAGGAAGAACTTAAGTACAATGAACTTGGAACAATTTATAATTTTGTAAGAATTTCTGTCCATCAACAGGAATCTTTCCCAGAAAAAAATTAGACACTACGATTTTACAGAGCATATATCTCACCTACTAGGTAGGCATCGTCAGCTCTGATGTTAACAGAACCTACAGGTAGGAATTACCTTATTTTTGACCAGAATCAAATTCCAGTATATCCCTACTGTTAGGATCCTTGTACACATTGTATATAAGATTACTAAAATGACAAAGATCACATATACAGATCATATATATCTAGCAACCGGTGCTCTTCAGACAAAATGCACATGTTTTCAATACACAAAAGAAAATAAACACCACCATTCACACATGGACATTCAGTGAAAGCAACAGGAGGTGAACTATAATGCAGCAAAATAGTAAAAATCTGGTATAACAAAATGCATTTTTAACACCATTGCCAAACTGCATGGACCTATGGGTTTGGTGAAAGCAACCAAATTTACCAGGCAATGTGGATCACTGTTTTTATCATGATGACGGCCAACTTACTCAACATGACTGTTGTGACTTCAACCATGTTTCATATTACTGATGACTTCATACCTTGGATATGGCAGCAAGTGCAACATGGCAGCTGCCTTTTTAGTATCCACATTTATTTGATGCAACTACAACTGACTGCCCAGTAACTGCTTGAATTTATTAACTAGTAACAAAATTACTAAATACCTAATTTATAAACTTGCTTGCTAAAACCCTGACATAACCATTAAAAACATCAAAGTTCTATTTGGTCAAAGGGTGACTTAACACTTTTGGCGCCATGGCTATATTTTGCCTAAGTTCCTAAAGGATGTATTTAATGTCTTTAAGCATCATATTAAAGGCCAATCTACACTGAGGATGTGCCAGGAATAGCCGCGGACAATTCTTTGCTTGTTTCATTGCGTCGGGTAATTCTGCACTGTGCATGGCTTGGCACGGCAACTCCTGGACGCAATAAAAGAAATAAAGATTTGCGCCTGGCAACTCCTGGCTTCTTAGTGTAGATTGGCCTTTATTGCTGCCAAATTTGGCAGTTTGAACAATTTTTTTATGTACCAAAAGGCTGTTTGGCATTTCCCCCTCCCCCTGCTAAGAAAAATAGCTGCTAAGAGTTGATGATGCATTTCAAAAAATTAGAAAGAAGATTGAAATCATTGTTTTATTTTAAAAAAAACAAAGTTTGTGTTGGTGACCAATTTGGATATTTTGGCCCGCAACCACTTTAGTGGCTAGCACAGTTTCGGCCATAACTCCCCAGCTGATAGTGCAAGGGTGCTAATCAAAGCATCAAAAGATACAGAATGTCTCGCACTTCCATAAAAATTGGGTACTTTTGTATTTTTATTTTGGGTGAGAAGTGAACTTTTTGTTAACTGTTCATATACACACACCTAATTTTGATCTATATATTTTTATTACACCCTGCTTGGAACTTTATGATTGGAGCATTTTTTATTGGAGCTGAAAGCCAAACATGCTTTCATACTTGCTACATTTTAAAAAAATCTTATGTTTATTGTTTTTCTACACAAACTGTATGTTATGGTAACTATTGTGTTCATTGATACATGGGTTGAAGGCTGGGTGGAGCACATCAAGCTACTCTTATAATATGCTAAAGACTATTTCCAAGCTGCCCATTCATCATTTACAAATGCCGTATATTTTAAAATCTAGGTGGACCTATGTTCAAAGAACATTATGACCTAAAATCAATGGATTCCCAACATGCCTTGCCAGAACTACTAAAACCAGGATAAGAACACTCAAGGAAAGAATATCATAAAGTATTACTAGAAAAAATGAACACTCAGACACAGAAGCATGCAGAATGAGCAATGAGAAAAAAGCCTCCTCTTGTTTATCAGCTATGCCAATTAATGCAATTGGATATTCCTTCAACAAAAATTTGGAGATGCTGTCTACATGAGATATGACAAGAAAATAAATGCCATATGACACTCCTAAGTTTTGCACATGTGGAGAGAAATTCTTAGTGAACCATAAACTCACATGCAAATTGAGACAATGTTGTGCAAATAGATGGGGTGATTAAACAGGCTCCACTGCTTGCTGGCAACTCAGAGTTAGTCAGGCAGGTCTGTTTGTTACACTGTTTTCTCAAGATAGTTACAGGACTGCAGATTAGCAGGGGTACATTCGCGGTGTGAAAATCATTAACCAAACCTTCCTAAACCCAGCCCTCTAGTGAAGGCTTTGGTACCATTTAATATGCCTCAAACAAACTGTTGCATCCAAGGAAGATATTAGATTAGTGCTCTCGTATTTCCTGCGATCGAGACTCAACGTAACACTTGTGTATTCACTTTTTGAACAAAATGGTTATGTCATTCATGTTTGAGTGTATTTGCAACTGCAAAATGATTTCCTCAGCACATGACTCTGAAAAATCCATGACGCAGCTCTGGTGTGCTATGCAACAGTCATACCCAAACCTATATATGCTCCCCTTTCGTTGTCTGCTTCCACTTGTTTCCACCTACCTCTGCCAGCAGAGTTAGATATTTGGGGAGACGAGATGAGACGGTCGCCTCGGGCCCCAATTTTTCATAGATGTCACAAGCCGCCTTTGAGAATTTTGCACATCGTTTATGAACCACTCTTCAGTCACATTAAAAAAATCCAAAGCAAGTCATATGTTTTTCAAAATAATGCAAATATTATGTGCAAATGTGCCAAAGGGAGTCCCTCAGCAACTGTTTTGGGGCCCCTTTTTTATTTTTATCTTACTGGTTTGCCGCAGACTTGTGGTCCATATCACAAGCACAATCAAATAACACAGCACAAAAAAGGTTAGTTACAGCGCATTACACAGGTGTTAGCACATCATCAACAATGAGAAGAGCAAAACACTTTTGGAGCACCCCAACTACAACATCAATCGCTCATCATCACACTGGGATTGTTTTTGCAGTCATATGCATTTATTCACTCTTTGTATGTTTGGTTGCACTCATCATCTACAGTGGGAGGTGATAAGAGGTCATCTGTGGTTACGTGGATCACAAGCAAATACTGAGGCACCATGAAGCACACAGAACGTATGGGTTGCTACACATAGGCAACATTAAAGAGAAGCATAGTCTACACCGAAACAACACACCAACAACTACTTCAGTTGATCACCGTCATAAAAAGGCATTAAATAATTAAGGAAATAATTCAAAACACTAAATTATTAAGGAAATAATTAGGTACTAAATAATTAAGGCAACTACAATACCTTTCTGAGAGTTTGCCTCGGGACTCTTAATTGTAATACCCAACCCCATCTGTGAAACTGAATATTCCAAGCTTTATCAACATTACAACAAAAGTCAAGGAATAGACTGGACGTTGGGGATGATATGACATTAGTTCTCCCCAACATGCCTCCAAGAATTTCAAGAATTGCTGCACCAGTGCAAACTCAGTTGTCCTACTGAATAGCATATATGTTGTGTGTTTTGCATAAGAATGTAAATATAGTTAATGTGATTGTGAAGTTTTATTTGAACATGTTTAGAGATGCTGGTAATGGCTGTGGCCAAGTGCTTATGTGATATATTCAAATTTGGTCGCACGTACGAGGTTGGGAACCACTGGATTAGCATAGGCCTACGTGCTGTTTTTGCATACTAATGTAAATACAGTGAATCTAGCATGTGAAATTATGGTGTTTAATATCTTGTCGGGTGTTATTTGAACACCATTTTAGAGTTGCTGGCAATGACTGGGCCAAGCACTCATACAACACATTCGGATGGGGTCACGAGCTCAAAATGGTTGGGAACCACAGTTCTAGAGCAAGGGTCAGAAGATTCACTTGATACAGTTTTTCACTCCTTCCAAAGGGAAAACCAGATATGGTTATTTAGACGTTGCCTTCTTTTAAAATCATTCATTCAACAGAGAAACACATCCTGCCTAGTAAGATTGCATCAAATGGAAACTAGAGTAATAAACTTCAAATGCAAATCCTTTGAAGTTAAGATGTCTCATGCTTTTGCATTGGCTATGACAATCATCTCTCAAAAATATTTTTATCCAGACACAATGCTGTATCACTGTACAGTGCACACAGTAAACACTGACCAGAGTCCATTCGTGAAGCACTTGCGATGCAGAAGCGTCAATTACAACATTAGAAAATTCCACAAAAGAGCAAATATATTTTCATATTTGCCAGTCATAAATGTCTCACTCTAACACTCAGAGGACCACCATACAATTTTGGCAATTTCCAAAATGCACTCTAACATCAAAAGCACAAAAATAAACACTGGATATTGCTGGTGTCAGACTAAAAACATTGACAACTTTGTGAATCAAATACTTTCACAAAGAAAGATGCTTAGTTTAGTATTTGGTATTGAGGCACAAGATTGATTCCAAAGTTTGTGGTCATGCAGGAAAGCAAGGGCAAAAACCAGTGATGTGGAGGAGATGGTAACCTTTCATGCCAAGACCTGGTTCAAACTTCAAAGCAGTGGCACACCCAGGAATTTTGTTCGAGAAGGGACAGTCACTGACATTGTCAGAGTTCAGTCATTAGCTATTTTGCACAAAGATCATTTTGATGTAACAGCACAATTTCTGGTGTTACAATAGCATATGATGTTGTTTTAGGCCTCCAGCCTCATTCTGGCTGCATTACTGGTTCTAAGTTCACGACTGAGACACGAAAACTTACAAGCTCATTAAAAACACTTGCTATACCATCAAGTCACAATTCGTCAAATTTCATTACTTTTTGTCAATTTTCTTCACTTTTTGTTCAGATCAAACTATTTGCATGATAGAATGCAGTGCACTAAAATAGAGGCATTTAAATCTACACATAAAAGGATATCTTGTGGAGTCCTTCAAGGTTGTTTTTTTTCGCTAAGACATTTCGGTCATTTTTTGCTGAGACATTTTTGCCACTGAGACATTTCGGTCATTTGTTTCACAGTTGCATTAAAACTTACTGTAAGTGTTCATTAGCCTATATTGTGAAATGTTCTGACCAAAATGACTTAATTTTTTCAATCATTTCAAAAACATTTCGGTCTATGACCAAAAAAATACCCAGCTTCATGGTATAATCTTCTTGCACCTTTACATATCCTTATTTACATTAATGAAATCATGCAAGCTTCCTCTTTCCATACTACTTTACTTGTTGTTAGTTGATGCAGAGTGCAGACAATGCATTACATCCAACAAACTTAACAGAAAAGTCAGCCCAGAAAACATCAAATGATTGTGTTCGACCATATACACTTACTTGTACAACAGCTACAACACGCCTGCCGCCCTGTATTTGGGTAACGGGGCCCACATATTGTCACAGGAGGGTGTGACACAAGGTGACAATGCAGCAATGACAAGGCTATGTATGCAATCTCTACACAACCATTAATACAAGCTCCTTGATGACTAAGCATTGAAACTGCAAGCGATGATGTGAAACAGGTATGGTTTGCGGACGATAGCTCAGCAGTTGTACCTCTGGAAGGCGTCAAAAATGGTGGGACAACCTAAAGGTCAAGGTACCAGACTTGGGGAATTGTCCAAAATGTGCAAAGACCATCCTCATAACAAAAAACAATAGTGCAAAGGAATCTGCAAAAGAACTTTCTAAAAACACTAGCATCAAAATCACAGACCAAGGTGAATGCCACCTTGGAGCAGTAATTGGAATAGAATCATTTAGTGAACAGTTCATTAAAAACAAGGTTGAGGGTTGGGTAAACGACATTCAGCTGCTCTCCAATTATGCACAAGATGATCCTCAAGTTATATCCACATGGCATGCGTCAAGTGTTTTCTTTGGGCACATGTGTCTGATTTTGTGACGTCACATCCTTTTCTGATGCGTTTGGTTTGGTCTGCATTCGAGTAGAACCTGTTTCTATATGGATGCATCAGACTCACTGCTTGGGTTCAGGAAAGAGCAGTGATGGGATTATTTGTTTGTAGACACTGTTTTCTATTGAGGTAAAGAAAAAGATGCAGAATGTCCACAGAGCAATTGCTAAAATTTTATGGATAGCTGAAACACACTGTATTTGCAAAAGATCAATTTATCATCTAGTCTTCAATAGGCCCAGTGTGGTAGACTACTGAACTGCTACACTGTTTAGGCCTACATGACACAGTCTATCTGATCGCCTCTGTTGGTTGTAGTTTTTGTTGCAAGCAAGTTGTGGCTTGTGCAACATATTCTGCCATTTACTCGCCTACTGTAGGCCATTCTAGCTGTTGGGCAAGGTCATGCTAAATGAATGTATTTTTTGCAGTAGGCTAGCCTACTTGAAACTAATTGAAAGCAAGTTGTGTAACTTTCCATGATCAGTTGATGAGTCTTGTTCAGGCAAAACCCTTGTCACATAAATTATCACTTACAGAGTGCAAGAATGATAAAGGATAACATTTCACAAACGTCGCAAATTTTGTAAAGTGATGATGTTTTGCTGTCTTACAAAGACTAATTCAAAACTATTGTTGCTTATTACACAGCTGACATTTTTGTTATAGGATTGTGTGCGTCATTAATTGTATTTATTGTCCATGCTGGTTTAATTCTTTGATACTTGGCTCCTCTACAAATAAAACAAATGGTTTAAAACAGGGGTGGCCAACAGGTGCATTGCCAAGTCTCAGTTGGTCGATCACACCTGATTTTGCATTGAATTGACAAGATACGTAAAAAGAACATTTTTCAATCAATATTACGGAAGGTATTATTGTGTTGCACTATATTAACTGAAACATGAGAATACGACTCTTGATGGTTAATGTGTGGTAAATACAAATTCATTCAGAGGAAAAACATCACATTTTATACTTATGACTTTATTACCAACCAGTCGATCGTGAGTTATCAAGACATTTTCTAGTTGATCCCAGTCAAAGACAAGTTGGCCACACCTGGTTCAAAGCAGTGCTTCATGAGGTAGACCTGCACAAATCTCATTCAATGCATTGTAGCAACAAATCATACAAATTTTGTGCAATGCAACACTTTGTTCTTCTCAAATGTGGACAGCACTACTTTTTACCATCTTGGCTTCTGGTGGGCTAAGGCTCAAATGCAGCAGTTTGAACATGTTTTTGTGCGGGAACATCTCTGCAGACGATTATGCTAGAGAGCTGTTCAAACCCTCAAAAGATTCGGCAAGTCCTCACATCTGCAATGAAAAAAAATTTTTGGTTTTGGGTTTCAGGTTTTTTGAGTGTCGTCATAAGTGGAGTTGTTTTAGGCCTTTTTGGCTCACTTCATCTGGCCTTAGGCCCAAACCGCTAGATGGTAGTATTTCGCTCGAAGTTATTATGGGAAACTAGGCTAAAATCTGATTCTTTTGATACTTTGGATGACTTGCTGAGGTTTCGGGTTCTAAAGGTATGACCTAAAAACAACAAAATTATTAACACTTTGAGAGCCGGTGTACGATATATTCGTACCTAGATTTCAGCCTAAAAACAGCAGTTTTTGGTTGCCTTACCAACGCCATAGCTCCTCCGCCGATTGCACTAGTGAGCTGTTCAAGGGCTCAAACGGATCGGCCAGTCTTCTAGTCTGCACTCGAAAAAAAAATTTTTGGTTGGGGGTTACAGATTTTTTGTGAGTGACGTCATAAGTGAAGTGGTTCTGAGGTCATTTTGGCACATGTTACCTGGCCTAGGGCCCAACCACTAGGCCAAAATATTTCGCTGAAGTTTTCATTGGAAACTAGACTCGAGTACGAATCTTTTGACAGGGTTCCCACACATTTTTAAAAATAATTTTCCATACTTTTGCAATACTAAATTAAAAAAGGTAAATACCATTAGTTCCCTTCATTTTTAGAAATTCTTAATCATGAAACCCAATTTTGCACATTGCACAGATAATGAACTACTTTGCTTTCAATAAAATTCTGCTCATATACTTCAAATTTCTTTTCCATTTAGAATTTCCATACTCTTTCAATGCCTAATATACATTTTGGCCAAATTCAATACTTTTTCAGGGTCTTGAAAACCATTTTTAAAATTCGAGACTTTTTCAATACTTTCAATACCGCGTGGGAACCCTGTTTTGAGCTTTTGGTTGACTTTCTAGCGTTTCTAGTTCAAAAGTCATGTTCTAAAACAGAGGTGACGAACACGTGGCCCGCAGGCCACAAATAGCCCACGAAAGAATTTTGTGTGGCCCACAAAGCATTCGGGTAAGACCACGGCAGTCTTGAAGTTTCTTTGACCCGCTTCTACTCTTTGCGATGCAATATTGAATAATGCGTATATCATGCAGGAATCGTAGAAACTGTTGTGTAAATCCATACAGTAACCATCAATTCAGGATTCAACTGTTTATTCATTGTTGCGTAATAAAATA
>JGI24022J15233_10009137_pt1 | contig 11143 bp, 9 predicted proteins | sample Ectturendosymbi2_FD_15233 | JGI IMG/M metagenome (IMG submission 15233)
AACCATATGCCAGGAGCAGCTCATTCACTTCCATTAAAATAAAAACAGGTCGACTATACAATACACACAACATAATGCAATAGCATAACAATAAGTATATATAATATATAGAATAGATAGTTATTCTGTTTACTTATATCTACCTATTATAGTAGATAGATATTAGATAGTGCTGGAATAGTGTCTGAAATCATTTGTGAACTGATTTACAGTAATGCCTGAAATCTACCAGCCTAGTTAACACCAGCCACAATCTTTCCGCAAGCAGGCATTAATAAGGCAAGTTTTAAAATGTTTCAAGTTTTACTGAATTATGCCCAGCGTTTATTTACTATAAAGTCTAATTTATTAAAATCGTAAAAAGGTCCAAACTTTAAGCTCGAAAGGTCCAAACGTGATTGAAATGGTCCAGATTTTGCAAATTTGGACCTAAAAAAGTCCAATCTGGCAACCCTGCTCCATACTCACTTTTGAATCGGCATAGTGGCTGTTTCAAGTCATTTCATCGCTTGTGATGTAACAATGATCGATTGTTATTCCTGCCCGATTTTTTCTGCCTTCGTGTTTTGTAGTGAAACGCTTTCGCGCTTCGCTCCGTTTATATGTCTTTTGTCACAATGAAAACATATTTTTCAAAACGTCCAACACAATGCAGTTTATTTAACTTTCTCTGTGAAGCTTTTTCTTATGCGGTCTGTAGTTTATTTTGCAGATACTCGTGACTGTTTTCTGTGATTTGTTGGCTTTTTTCAGTTTTTGAACACCTATCCCGTTCATTTCAGTGTAGCGGCTTTCCAGTTTGTTTGCTGGATTTGCAGAAAAACGCAAAAAAAATTTGCGAGCTAACTTAATTCTGCGCGGTCCTTGGATTATTTTATCACGCAGATCTCAGACCTTCGTCAGTCAACCGACGAGCCAACGGTGATTCCACTCCATCGCCGTCGTGGTCAACAAATCCAAAGAGTGTGCTTGGCTGTGAAGCACGTGATCCGAGCGACGTGCAGCCACCTGCATCAGAAGGTACGTGGAATACGCACACGCCATGATCAGAGATGAGCATTTGACAAGACTGGATTCGGACTGTTACGAATTTCGTTGGAATGTATTAGAACCGGACCGTAAATCATTTCACAACTTATGATCAGAACCGGATTTGGACTGAGTTAATGGAAAAAAACTGCCGCAATTTTTTGTGATAACCTGTATTTTTGTAACTTCTTGGACTTTCTTTAGACTTCGATTTTACATTTTTTAAATATTTTGGACTATATTTGGACTTAGACTGAATTCTGGAAATGCAGGACTGGATCTGGATCGTAAAAAATCACAATGCGCTCATCTCTGCCTGAGATAATGCGATGCTAGGTGTGTGCTGCTACCGTTGTGCAATTCTCAACCGCTGGTGTTTGTCATGTTAAAGAGACAGACGTGTAGACTGTACAACAGCACTTTACAACTATTTCCTGCGATACCACTTTTGCACGCGTTTGCTCCAACCCTTAACGAATATTTAAAACCATATAAATGCAGGTAACTAGACCTAATCAATAAACTTATGGTTTCTATTCTTTGATCAGCGATTCTCACTGGTTGCATTAAAACTGAATCAAATGCTGAAAATGGCGCAATGTCTGAAGAGAACTGGTGAGCGAAATTTTCGAAACGTGGGTAAAGATTGGAGTCAAAAATCTACATACGGTTTCATATGTAATTATTCGGGTCAGCTTTCAAATATTTAGAAACCGCTCTTGCAATTGCGATCTCTAACTTAATTACAGCGTCCACGTGGATGATGGTGATTGGTGGAGCGCCATCGAAACGGAAATGCACTGCGTTTGATATGCATGGGACGTGGGTGGAAAAGACACTGCTGGTAAGTTGACAGTGTTTCTGCATAACTCAAAGAAAAACAGTGCACTTTTTACGCTCCATGACCCAGGTGTTAGCGGTTGGTAAAGAAAGTTGCGTTTATTAGACCGAGTAGAAATCGGTAGTTGCGCAAACTGATGATCTATGTATGCGCTATCTTTCTAAAAGCCGCCTTTCCTGCGGTTCCGTGCTGTTGACGCACTTTTTGAGGTATATGCTGTTGTGCTGAAGCAATGTGTTGTGTGTAGGATAGTGCAGAACCGATATGTTGTGTGTAGGAATGTGCTGAAACGACGTACAGTGTGTAGGATTGTGCTGAAACATTGTGTTGTGTGTGGGATTGTGCTGAAACACTTACCAACTTTACACTGCACTGTTATCGGATTCGCGTTGGATTGGGAATCCCACAAATCACTCAAGCCCGACCGTTACCCACTTTACACTGCACCGTTGTCGGATTGACGCGTGAGCGATTCGTCACTCTTGGGTTACCTTCGTGAACGCACTTGTGAACTCCACATTGGGGCGTTTTTACACTGCAAGGAATTCGAAGATTTGCTTCGTGCGATTGACCTACAGTTTTGAGAAAGCTGGGGAATATGTTGAAAAGAAAAAGTGAAAGCTAATTCCACTACAGAAAAGTGCTTTTCGCAGGTGTAGCTGAAATCGCCGCATTTTTTCAATCACATGCGGTTCAGCGAATCCAACTAGCAGAGGTAAGATTCGAAATCCGATAAGAAGGGATTCGAGCGAAAAAAGGGTTGGGTGGTTTGTATTAAGTCTTGGACAACCTTTTCTGTACTTGTTTGATGCTAAAACCACTACGGTAGAACAGATTAGCCTTTTCAAGCCAATCTGTAGCAAATATTACGGATTGATTTACCTACTGTTCATAGCTTACCACTTACAAAGTGCTGTGAATCCTGATATTTCACACTCTGTTGTAGTGAACTGCAGAGAATAGAGTGGTTAATATTCCTGACTGAAATCAACAAAGTGGCTTTGCAATGTAAAAACAAACTCCAATTTCCTGCCTTATCGAGAAGTTGTTCAAATTCTATTAAAGTCACTTGAAGAGTGCAATTGCGATGCGACGTGGGTTTCATGACCTCATCGCCCAGCAGTTCTCTACAAATTTCTCTGCTGGCAGTTATTTTTCGGATTCACTAAATAAAATCACGTCTCGGCGACTCTAACTTCACCTACAAAAGCACCTTTCTGTAGTGGAATCAGCTTTCACATTTTCACTTTCACCTATTCCCTAGCTTTCGCAATACCATAGGCCAAGCGCGCGGAGCAAATCTTCGAATTCCTTGCAGTGTAAAAACGCCCCAACATCGATTCACAAGTGCGTTCACGAAGGTATGAGCCAAGGGCGACAAATCGCTCACGCGTCAATCCGATGCGAATCCGATAACAGTGTAGTGTAAGGTGGGTAACTGTGATGTGTGTAGGATTGTGCTGAAACAATGTGTTCTGTGTGGGGTTGTGATGAAACGATGTGTTATGTTCAGAATTGTGCTGAAACAAGGTGCTATGTGCAGGATTGTCCCGTCGACAGCGTTGGTGCGGTTGCTGCCTGTGTTGGGCGACGCATGTATCTCGCTGGTGGTTGGGATGGAGCAACGAACAACTCCGTACATGGTCAAATGAACATGTTGGATTTGAACGAGGAACCATCTGCCTGGAAATCCCTCCTGCCGATGATAAAGCAACGCTCCTTCGCTGCGTGCGCAGTGCTTGGCGGTAAGGAGACCTACTGGATGGTAATGTTGCGATTAGAAAGCCCAAGCGACAAGTGCGCAAATCGTCACACTGCGGCAGCAAACAACTATAGAAATCTCTCTATTATTGTTTATTCGCACCACATATTTGGGTGTTATTGTTTGCGCACATCCCGTTTGTGGTGAATCGCGCGTTCAACGCAACGACAACGGAATGGTTGCAACATCAGAAACTTATTTTCTTGGAAATTCCTGATACCGATGGGAAAACTTGTGTGGATGTTAACGGCTTTAAGGGTTTTGCAGTTTTTGTTTTGTCCCTGCAGGCTGTCTATACGTCACTGGTGGGAGGAGCAGGAAAGGCGAAGCTCTGGCAAAAAGTGCGAAATTCGATCTTCGATCGAAAACCTGGTCCAGCATCAAAACCATGCTCCAGCAAAGAGACCAGCATGCGATGGTCTGCCTTCAAGGTAAACAATATTTGTTGTTGTTTCGTTGTAAAAGACCTTTGTTTTCATGCTAACCCGGTGTTTCCGCATCGTTTTCGTTTTCTACGATGATGAAATCGTTTTCTACGATGATGAAAGTTAAATCTGAATCAAACCTTTTGCGTTTGGAAGTGAAAACCTGTCTTAAATATTTCGGTATCTGTGGTGGAATATTTCATATTAGGATGGCCGCAACAAGCGAATCCGCTTCAAAGCATCTTCCGTGACTGAACACGGCCCTTAATGTTTCTGTTTTTTAAATTTCCGCTTCGCTTTACGTTGATATCTTTGAGCACGTTGCCCATTTTCTGCATCTAAAAAATAAAATTCGAAATTGTGGCCACTTTTATGAAAATAAATCCCGGTTCAATCAGGGCCTCTATAGGTTCCATTCTTACTCAATCGAGCCATCTCCATGTGTTATTCCGCTTGCCTCTTGATTTTAAGATATACTCAGTCAAACCACTGCTTGGTGCCTGTTCGTTCACGTTTTTTGCCACTGACGTAAGAGCGCGCATGAGAACGAGTTCTTATTGTTTCAGGAGCTCTTTGGTGCTTCGGTGGAAGAAATACAAAAGGAAGTTTACGAGAGATGGAATGGTACGATCTGGAATCTGACACCTGGAAGCAAGCGGCTCCAATGTCTGTGGCACGCCACGCCCTGGCTGGAGCAGTCTTGAATGGGTGTATTTATGCTACAGGTGGTTTTCGTGTATTTTTGTTTGCCTTCAGTACAGCTTCGTTCCTTAAAAAACATCATCAGGTTACCGAAAAAAAACTCATCTTAGCCGTGAAAGACTGTCGGTAAATGGCCTTTTTATGCAAAACCATCTGTGATTCCTTATTTATACTAAACCTTCTGTGATTCCTTACGAAGAAAATCCTTACATATTATAAATAATTAAGTGGTGGGATTGTCTCCTTCCACTACTGCTTTCAACGCTGCTCGATTTCAGTGGGCCGTCGAAAAGTCGTTTTGTACGTTTTAGAAGAAATGACACTCTCCTCGTATCAAATCTTTTACGTGAAGCGAAATACAGAATTTTAAACAGGTCTTCATTAATTTATTTTTGTACTATTTACGAAAATATGTCTCCACAAAATTGACGCAATCGAATCAATCAACAAATTGTTCTACAAGGAAATAGTTTGCGCGCATTTTGTGCATCTTCGATCTCTATTCAAATGGAACCGGCTTGTTGATAATATGGTACATCTTGATGCATTGTTATAGCCACAGGTATTCGTATAGCCACAATTTAATGGTGTGATCAACATCCCGTTTGTGGTGACTTGCTTCCTGTCCTGCAGGAGGTCGTGACAACCGCTTCAACGCACTCGACCTTGTGGAAAAGTTTGACTTCAGCAGCAATTGTTGGACAGAAGTCCGGAAGTTGAACAATCCTCGTTATGGTCATGGAGCTTGCATTTTTGCAGGAAGCTTGTTTGTCGTTGGAGGGTGAGATGTGACTGTTTGTCAATCCTTACTTTTGCTTGGGCGTTTTCAATATTTTATCTGTCTGCTGGTGAATTTGTAATGATACTATAAATGACTACATGCAGTAATTTGCTTGATTCATACGATATCTATGGTTTCAAAAGATCCTTAACCAGCGCTTGTCTTAATGTTTCAACCAGCGATGTTCAAAAATTTTGCACTCTTTAAATTTACATCAGGTGTTGATCAGATGTGAACAGAGGCGAAGTTTAATTTCCGTGCCCTAGGCTGTTTTAAATTGGGACCCTTCTGGAAGGTTCGCGACGACTTATGTCATACAAATCAGCGCTACACGTGCTCGCTACATTCACTAAACAAGTTGTTCCAACTCATAAACATATTACTTTATTCTGAATGCCCTCGATATCAGGAACAAAAACAGTCACAATGAAACTAACGGAAAAGGCAGCGGTGAAGTTGTCTGACCACACTCCCATTACATATTTATTGAGTGTCCTGTGCATTTGCACGTGGCAAGAGCTGGCTCTGAGTAAAACACTTGTACTTCTTACCATGGGCGTCGGAAGGATTTTTTCCAGGGGGAAGGGCACTAGGGGATTTTTCCAAAGATTTTCCATGGGAGGCCAAAAGTGATGAAATTCGTTTTTCCCAATCGAAACTGAGAAAACGACCTATTTTGCTGAAATTTTCAAAATCCAAGTGGGGACCGAGCCCCACCTGCAACCCCCGTCCGACCCCCATGCTTCATACGACACCTAACAGCATGTTACATAGTCGGTGATCGACGGGACTTTTTGTCTGCAAAATCGCTGATAATTTTGTCGTACTTTATCTTTCTAGCTAAAGCATGCTCAACGTGCAGAATAGCAAGACTTTGCAGTCTTTTCTGGCCCATGGTAGATCGCGTGCATGGTTTCAGCCGTTTGAGCTTAGAAAAACTGCCCTCGCCGGAACAGTTGGTGGTCATCAGTGATAAATACATGCAGTAGGCAATGAGAACGTTTGGGAATACTTCAGCTATGTAATTACGTATCAAGTACTGAAACGCTTCAAGCGCCATCGACGTTGTATCTTTCTTAGTCGAAGATGACATCACAGGGTTGCAATTCCTAAACAGGAAAGTTTACCAACCCATCAACAAATAATGGTTCAAGATCTTCTTTATATAGTTCAACGAGCTTTTTCCCTCCTGCCATATGCTCTTCGTCGGTTCCATCATGCAACTGGCCTAATACACCAAATGTATCGCAAGTGTTCTTGTATGCATTGTAACGAAGTTCTAAATCCGACTCAAGGCGATCGATAAGAATGGTGAAGACATCAATACGAAAGTTCTCACGGNCATTGCAAACAGTTTGAGAACTAGGATTTTTGTCAATTGCCACTTTAAGCGATCGCTTACGCTGTTGGTCCCGTTTATAACCAGTTCCACTTAACAACAGTGACTTACTCTCGGCTTCAAAGTCACTAAATCGATTACGTAGGGAGGTGACCCACTCCTTCAAACACTTTGTGAGCAAGCATGCATTATCAATATCCAATGTTGGGCTCTGCAACTTCTTACTTGTGCAACCAAATCTTTGCAAAACCGTATCCCATACAACGGTTAGTATCGCCGTCTCCAGCTGATTCAGTGCGTTCAGCAAACCCAACGCTTCGGAAGTAGCAGCGGTTCGCGTGCTTTGTGCACTGAGCTTCCCCATCTCTTCCAAANCAGATCGAATTCCAGCGTATCCCATTCGTAGTGCATGCGTAGCATCAACTCTNCGCGCCCACCTAGTNTCTGACAGCTGTTTGGGAACCGGAATCGAAGAAGGGAAATGNTTTCGCAGCAAACCCCAACGTTGTGTCGAGCTGCTGAAAAACGAGTACAGTTTCTGGACGAAGTCGAAGAAAAATCGCACGGCAGAACAGCAATTTGCAGCAGAACTTCCTACTAAGTTAAGAGAATGAGCTGCACATGGGATGTAGGTCGCCAGCGCATTAACTGCTTCAATATGTGCTCTTACACCATTGAATAGACCAGACATGTTAAAAGCGTTGTCGTAGGTTTGACCTCTACATTTTGCAATGTTGATGCCCATGCTGAACAAATAGTCTAGCACTCTTTTTGCCAATGCTGCACCGGTATGCTCTCCAACATCGAGTTCAAAAAACGCTCAACAGGACCTTGGTCATTAACATACCGAACAACAATAGTCAATTGATCTACACGCGATATATCTTGCGTCGAATCTATAGATATTGAGTAGTAAACTGACTATTTGATTTCGCGAATCACTTCCGCCAGAACTGTTTGAATCATCAAATCGATTAGTTCTTCACATGTACTCGACGACAAATATGAGGATCGTCCACTTCCTGCCTTACCTTGTTTTGCAATATGACTGGCTAAAAATGAGTCATATTTGGCTNTGAGTTCGAGCAGCCCCATGAAATTGCCATTTGTTGGACTACTAAATTTTTCCTCGTGGCCGCGCAAGGGAAGTCCGCGTTCAGTGCAGTACAAGATGACATCTAAAGCACGCTGTAGAATCGACTTCCAGTAATATGAAGCGCTCCTTATAACTATTTCTTAATGTTTTTCGATGCATTCCTGAACAGACGAATGCTGCGCGAACGCAATAGCTGAAGTACGATGAGTGGCAGACTTCTCATGTACCTCCATCTTAGATGTGGCATTTTGCATTTTTCCAGTCATGAAAACCACTGACGAATTCATTTTCGGCAGAGAATAAGCGGCAGTAGAAACAAAATGCCTTGCCAGTTGCCGGTGAATAACGTAGCCAGGAGCGTTCAAACACCTGTTTTGTTAATGGGTGAGTACGTCTAAACATCTGCCGGTTGAAACTGCGACGTGATGCTGAAAAATCGGCATCTTTGTGCTGGCAATCTAATCTGAATGACTGCGACTGAATCAGCTGCGATTGTAATTTAAATGGTAACGGCTGGGGCCATAACCCAACGTCGCACTCAAGTGCAGCACTTGCAGCAACTATAACACGCTTTTATCTAAAATCGATTCATTTTCAGCACAATCATTCTGAAAACCAACTGATTCTGTACATTCAACCGCAACAATTGTCGCGGTCTGACCGAAATGGCGTTGCCCAGAACATGTAGAACATGCATCGTTTCTCACTAGAATCTACTGGTGTAAAAGATCCTTCTGTCGCATTAAAAAACTGGGTCATTTGTTTCATCTCTTCAATAACAGCTCGTAGTGCATCCACTTTGGCAGTGGCTTTCTTTCGCTTTTTAGAACCACTCTCATATGTACGTTTCGACATTCTGGAGCTGCTGCAACTAAGCCTACTGTAGATCCACCGTTAATCTGATTACTTTGAAAAAAAGAAAACAACTTACACTTGAAGCGCACTTAGCTAACTAAGCTAATCAGCTCAAGCTACAAATTGGCCTTGCTAGGAAATCAAGATATGTGTCTAGTTCAACGGTAGTTAAAATATTTTTCTATGCATTGAGCTGGAGGAAGGAATGGCTTAAGATTGCTATAAAACAATTGAATACAAAACAAAAAAACAATTCAAAGAAAATTCCAGCTTAACACGCGCGGTAGTTAACATTTTGCTCCAATGAATATCGGCAGCCTTGGCTACAGTACAGGGTGGTCTTATTTTTACACCGTATTTCACCCAAAAAAAGCAACAAGAGAGAGACCCCGGCTGAACGAAGGTACCTCACTGGCCTCGTGTAACCTGAAAAATGGATTCAGGTGTTTTGTTCCACGCATTATACGTAACAATAACCAATTCTCAACGCCGTGAAAAGAGAATGCTCATCGTCATCCACTTCAATCCTTCGCGATCATTCTTGTGTAGAGATCTTTTGTTAACGGAATAGTAAAAGAACGTGCGTTGAAGCGGAAATTGTCCTTACTCCCTAGGCTTAAGCCTTTTAACCTAATGGTAAATCCGCGCCTGGACGTGAACCTTGTGACATAACCAACGTTTTTTCTGAATATTCCGTAAAAGGGTTTTCCAACGTTGCAGATTTTGAAAACTTTTCAAAACGTTTTCGCTGTTCAAGTCGGTGATATGGAACTGTTGAATGTCTGAAAAAATCAACTCTACCTTTTTTGCGATGATGCTTTTACTTCAGTTGCGAAACGTAACGTTCTACCCGTGTGTATAGCAAAAGTCTATCCAGTCACCTTTGTACTTTTTCATTCTACCAGTTGCACGAACATAGGTCTTGGACACATGCCAATCTGCGTGTTGCTGTACTTCTTACAGTCTATCCCTCTTTACTTCATAAATGCACGAGCATGCACCGCAAAATGTATTCAGATACGTGACTGGCAAAATTATGTTTGTTCTTGCAGAAGAGAAAGCGAAGTGATGGAAAAGTACGACGCAGAAAGTAACCAGTGGCGCGTCTGTCACGGAACCGACGTCAGCACACACTTCGCATGCGTGTTATGTTGCTGAGGCTATTCCTGAGTGTCTTCAGAGGAACGTTTTCGAAATGCTTGGTCGCTTGGCACGCACCCTTGAACTGTAGTGGAACCCTATGTACACGAAAGCAATTTTTATTTTCATGACAGGAGATTTTCTTGAAATTTATCGCCCAGGAAATTTGCTTTGTATGTTTAGAATCACCAAAACGCTTGTTTTTGAAGGTCGGTTATCTGGCAATATTCAGAAGTATCTAGTCCAGCGATTCCCAAAGTGAGTTCCGCGGAAGCCTAGGGTTCCATAGACAAATCTAAAGGGTTCCACGCGCTATACTTTCCAGTTTTAAGAAAAAAACTGCTGATATGTCCGTAACCGTTTTGGGCGTGTGGCAGCCGCTATATTGCTTGATCTCGCTTGCTTTATGGTTACTTTTGTTGTGAGTAATTTTGTTTACAGTATGAAACCTTAATAACGGCAATTTGGGTGAAAAAATCCGTTTTATGTTTACTTGGCAGATCTGGCGGGGCCCCTTGTCCACTTGAAAGAACCTTGCAGTGTTCCGCGGACAAAAAAGTTTGGGAACAACTGATCTAGTCCATTGTTTCCTTTTTCCAAAACGTTCACGCAAGCGTTGCCCCTCACAGTTAGTTTGTTTGCATCGGGTTATGATGCGTTCACGTCCGGGAAGTCTTTTAAGGACATGCCTTAACCTTTTAATCCCAAAGCACTTGACTCTGATGGAACCGGCTCGGAAACTTTGCGCAGCGACGAAGTTATAATCGTTGTCTTCTGAATCCGTTCTGTTTTGGGCGTTCTGTTTGGGAATTCAAGGCAGACATCTGAAACAAGTTAGATTGTGTAAGCCCGACCGACCACTCAACTGAACAAATGTTCGATGGTGGTCAGGGGAGCAGCGCAGAGTCGGGCCGGGCTTTTCGGGTCAGGCTTAAGTTTTTCGAAATGTTTTTGGCCACTTTCAGGAGTGCATACAAATTTTTTTTCAATATTATTCAGAACAACGATTTTTTTCATTCGTGACGTTGCTCGGATTAGTCTCACCTCATACGCTTTTTCAGAAGGTGAGGAAATGAGCACGCGATGGAGTTGGGTCGAAAAGATCAAACACTTACGTGATTCTTTGCTGGTTTTGAAAAACGATTTAGCACCAGGCAAAGACGGGTCTCAATC
>JGI24022J15233_10009139_pt1 | contig 11142 bp, 8 predicted proteins | sample Ectturendosymbi2_FD_15233 | JGI IMG/M metagenome (IMG submission 15233)
CGAGGGTCCAAGAAAATAAGGGGGCCGGAGTTTGTCTTTGTACACCCTGGTAACATTTCTCTCAGAGGACTTGGTGGCACCCTGTGGACGAACACACCGCTATCACGACCGCTTTAACGCGGTCTTCCCTTGCTAATGCATTACCTTTTGTTTCACTAACGCGACCACCCCGGAATCCAGACCGCAACCATAGTCCAGCGGTTACAAAACTGCTAATTGAACACCGCGTAAAACGACCACATTTTCTGTCGGTATCTCTTACGCTGGAAAACTGGTAATCTGCCAGTAGGAATTCGCTCAGCTGCATGACGTTGTCCTGAAGCATGGTGGATACAGGGAGGATGTAGGCGTGCGTGCACGCACAGTTAGTGCCAATGTGACGTAACAAATTCATGCTGTAAACTCTGGAATTTATGCTGCCCCGTCGACTTTTTCCGTTGTATGATTTTATGGTACAGTAACGATAGGCTATGGCAGCACGTAAGGCAGCTAAATAACTTTCGATCAAGGATATAATTTTTGGAATGAAGTGATCGCGATAATACATGAAACCTTTAGGAATGCAAGTGTGACGCGACCACCCCACCCCTGCTAACACGGCCAATTGAGTGCCGTCCAGTGGGTGGTCGTGTTATCGGAGTTCCACTGTATACATATATATATCCAAATGACAGTTATGAGGTAGATAAAATTTTCTTCAAAAAATTATTTTCAGAAAAATCAGCTTTACATGCCAGATTCCCGACCAAAATAACACTAACGTAACCAAAATTTAACCTAACCTTAATTACCATAATAGCCCAGATATGTGCTAAATTGATATGGTAAAGATAATGATTGTATTCATTGCAATTCAGTATTTCATTTTCCTGTTCACAATCAAGGACAAATCAGTAAAAATATTAGTAAGAACAAGAGCATGCACTCACATATCAACAGGGTGTAGTGGGGCGGGAACACGTAGGAACGGCGTTCCCACACCTTTTCAATCTTTTGCTTTAAAATGAGTTTGAAGCTGTTTCGAAATGGCAATTTTATGGGTGCGTTCCCACATCTTTTTTCGTTAGCACTACATACCTGCTTATCAATAACTGTTGTGAAACTCACTTTCACTTATTACGTATGGTTTTACGTTCATTCATAAGACATAACACCACTAAATTGTTTTTATTTTTCTACTGAACTTAAAATATAAAATAGCACTCAACAAAATTCTTAATTAAAAGCACATCTCACAACTTGCTAAAGTCGAAAATCGAATGAGCATTTGAGTTTAGCGCAGTGGTTCGCAACGGGGTGCCGCGCCACCCTAGGTGGGGTGTCATTTACAATACTGAGGGGTGCCGCGAGAAAAGACGTTTTTCAATATATCATTAAAAATACATTTTCAAAGTATCATTAAATCTTAAAGCAAATTGCTATGGGTTCGCCACTGGGTGCCGCAAATTTTATTTTTTCCTGTAGGGTGACGCAAACCTAAAAAGGTTGGGAAACATCGGTTTAACGTGAGCAAGTTTAAAGTTACTTGAACGAAATGTAAACAGAACTAAGACGTGCTTGATACGGTTTAATTCTTGTTATCAGTTAATGTTTTAAGTAACTCGATATCTGCCAACTTTTATTTTTATTTTTGCGTTTACTCTGTTTTAAGTCAGTTATCAAGAATTACCAAATAATAGCGATTCAAATTAAAGCAGAATGGCCAAAATGTCCAAACGTGCATCTTGGAAGTAAACAGAATTGGTGTTAAACTACCAGTGGACATTGTGTTTTGTGTTAAGGTCTTCACTCCCACACGCAACGCGCTAGACTTCAAACATGTATCGCAGTAACAAACAACATACAAATACATGAAAGTACACGAGGACATATACGTGCCGTATATACCAACTCTGGCAGTCCTCCTTATAATACCATGATTTAGGCTCTTGCAGTTGCTGGCCACGTGTCATGATGGCGTGATAAAGTGATGTGCTGGTTGATGAGATCAAGGCTGTGGAGCCGGAGCTCCAATTTCAGGCTCCAGCTCCAGGTATCTAAATTTTTTTGGCTCCAACATCTAGAAGATTTTGGCTCCGGCTCTGGGTCCAGAATGATTTGGTCCATTGAAAACTGAAAACCATTGTATTATTTGTACAACTCGCTTGCCCCACGAAGTAGGGCTGTGGAACCGGAACCCAAATTTCAGGCTCCGGCTCCACCATATAAATGTTTTTGACCTCGGGCTACAGCTGCAGCCATCAAAAGTGCTTGGGATCCGGATTAGGGTTCCGGATCCATAGCCCTGACTGAGAGTGAGAATAACGAAAGTTGTTAGTTTAGTAGGTTCAATTAGTGTTGTGCAACTTGGTAAGTTAGTGAGCACTAATACCATCACGTTTTAGAACTGCGTGTGTGTGCGTGCATGTTCTCAATTTATATTGTTGATTGGACGATGGCGCTTGCTACAGTTAGGATGTCAATACAATCAGTTAGAAATACTTGCTTGTACGACCGCTTCGCGAAAGTTGACGCACGTTGTTACAGATGCTAGACCCAAGGAGGTGTTCAGCAGCCCAAGCTTGCCCAGGAAACCAACAATGATTTTTTCTGTTTTTGCACATGTTTGCGTGTGTGGTTAACTAATGATAAGCTGTCTTTTCGTAAGAGTTTTTCTGGCTATTTGTGGATTAGGCGCCATAGTGGGCTACGACCTATCTTCAAACAAGTGATTGCTTTTGTGCTTTAAATTGTGCGCTTCCTGAAATTTTTTTATGGCATCCCTACTAGCAGCTGGCGATCAGAGCGGTTACGCAACCTTGAACGTTAACATGGCTGAGACCACACGAGGCAAGACCTACCGTGTTCACCCCGAATGGGAGGAAGATTATCGATCCCTATCTCTTTTTGGATCAACTTATTTGTGCGGGTTTGCTTTTTCCCACATGAAAATCATCAAGCCCAAGTAAAGATCAAGAATGACTGGTAACCACCTAGAAGCGTGCCTACGCCTTGCCACCAGCTGCTACACAGTAGCATAACTAGCATAAAAATGTTTGGGGCCAAATTATTTGACTTCAAGCGAGCAACAGTATATTATTTGGGACACCGCCAAATTTGGATTTGGGACACCGCCAAAAAATGACAAGATATGCTAGAAATTTGGCAGGCATGCCCCCTTGGATCCCCTGGCCACGCCTGCAGCCTACACTCCTGACTACGCGAAGCTAGCCCCCTCTTCCCTATGCCAGGTCTCCCACTAAGTCAGGAAGTAATTTCCTCTTCAAACTCAGAGATCCACTTGTTTAGTATTTGGTTTATTTTTCTGATTGGTTCATGAAGATCATTGCTTATCAAACAGATTGGCGTGTGTGTGCACGTGTTCAAAAAAGGGTTTGTGGTTGTGTGACAGCAAGAAAAAGGTGCTGTGAAGTTAGTTACTTCAGGCTGGAAACGTTATGTGTGGATATGCGATGTTGACACTAGAATGGTAGATCTCGTGAGAGTGGCTACTTGTAAAGTAGATCTTGGGTCAAAAAAGGTTTGGCACCATTGCTGTAACTGAACAAAGCATAACAATTTTAACTTCTTCCAATCCACACTTTGTATTAATATATAACAAGCTGTGAAAAGTTAAAACTCGCTCAAAATGTGGTGATTTTTATCAGGTTTCATGGTAATGAATAAAGCGTTTCTAAAATATTGTGTCAAAAATAAAAGTTAAAAGTTTAGATAAAACATATTTGTACCATTTAAAATGTTTGGCGTTCTTAACTATAGACCTGAAACTACCTCAGCGAATCTCGCGTTCCAGTCTCAACACATTTTCAGAGCAGGCGCAGATGAGGTACAAACACAACAGACCTCAACTTAAGGGTTTTCATTGCAATTTTATGTCATGACTAGCACCCCTAACCACGTTGAAAACGTGTAAGAAATACAATACTTTGGTTTATGGAGATTACAGACAAGTTGAACAACCGGGTTTAGGTACTGGCATTTTCAAAGCTTGTGTGACAAGGATGCCAGCTCTTTCAGCAGGATTTTACATTTTTTGGAATGAATACGGGGACCCGCTTGCCAGGGAGCCCGAGCTTAAGCCCCATTATAAATCCGGGCCTGAATAAGACCAATTGTTTAGGCCGCTATTATCCGCTAGAATAATTAGCGAAATTAGGCGGGTAGACCAATTATTTTGGAGCTAGACAGGATTAAAATCCATTAAATTGACAACCCCTGGGGACGATGTCTTGTGGATATGGCATGCCAGCATTCTTGTTCCGTCACAATGTTTGCCCGTCGCGTTTTGTCACAACCGCAGTTTTGTTACAATGCTTGGTGGTGCTGACGCAACACCCCCGACTTAATGCATACGGGTGCGCCGTGTTGATGCAGCTTTGCAGTTTATGATTGTATGTGGCGCAAAATTGAGGTTCAAGAAATTGCGAATGAAAATTTTTGCCAAGCAAGTTTTGCGACCCCTCAAAGTTGCGCCTACGGCACGTGTCATGCCTGCCATACCCCAGATGCGTCACTGCTCACTTATGTGAAAGCAAGGCGACCAAGTGGTAATGGTAATAGAGCAATCTTCGCGAGTGATCTCTAGTGCAACTTGTGAACCTGATAAATGTTTGATTGCGCTTGCTAGTTGTTTCGCCCTCGGGGGTAACGAGAGATCTCGGCGAGTGAGTTGCATTGCTACTGGAAGCCGTGGGTTTGTGTGGTCGAATGCGTCTTCCGCTCGTGTAATTATCGAACGCCTCAACCTGACTGCAACGGATCGGTCTATAGCCACCCGGACAAGCGCCACCTTGGATAATAGCCAGTGGTGTAGTGCTGTCGGAGCTCCGCCCCGCCACCTCCACCAGTGAATGATGGGTCGTTGCCTACAAATATAAGCGAAAATGCCCAGCAGAGCTCCGGCAATTACAAAATTGCCACTTTCCGTGCCTAGCAGAGCTCCGACACCTATAAATTGCCACTACAACCCTGATAATAGCCACCCGTACGACTGCCACCAAAGACGTATTGAATTCACTACGTTTACTACCATTGAAACAGTTTGAACCTCACAAAGTGCTGCTTTCATGTAAAAATTTTGAAATCACAAATATGCAAAAGAAAAGCTTCTTCGTCTTGTGACCAACGGTGGTTTTAGCAATTTGCGGCCCCGTGTGCAGAGTATTTTTGGGGGTCCTTATACAGAATATTTTGAGGGCCCGCAACGCCCGCGTAAATGAAAGATGGAAATAAAGGTCATCGTTTAAAAAATGGAAGTTTGTATCTACAACAACACTGAGATCTGATGCTGCATTTGCACCAACTCATATACCTTCTTTGTTGATATGTTATTCTCTTCAGTATATACTTTCGAATGGAAGTTCTAAAAATACTTGCAAAGACCCCGAGGTTCTTCATAATATGGCTCGACTGCTACAACGTTGCACAAAGTAAATAAACTGCCCGCTTTCAAGCTTCACTTAACAAAAAACATGTGTGTTGGGCGATTGTATTTAGGATCAGGTTTACTGGTCTTAAGTATCGGATGAGGCAATTTATTTACAACAGAAAGCCACAAAGAACACAACTAGATGCCCAAGCTATTTGAAATATAGCATATGGTTGAGACAAATGGCTTCGCTAAAAATGGAACCAATAAACATGCGAATTTCGAAACCAGTTCTAGATGTAATCTGAAGCAGGTAGATTCCACCGCGTTTTTAAAATTCAGTTTTAGGACGCTTTTCGATCCATGCAGCAACCTTCGGACGTTCTGCGACCGTTTCCAAAACGCTCTTGATTTTGGGAAAGTGGTCTGCTACTTGGAACTTGGCAAAATTCGTGAACAAATCACATATGGCAAGAAGTGCGAAATCCAGGAAGGTGGGATCCTGCAACAAACAACAAATCAGAAAAACTTTCACAAATTCATTTACATCTGACAGCAGTGGAAACAGTTGCTACTCCTGATTGATACTGTACTCACAAATCAAACAACCAGTGGTTCTCAATTTCTGGATTAAATTAACATCTGAAGAGGTTCAATGTTCAATTCATTATAACTTGAGTGGGAACATCTCCAGGTAGTTGTGCTAATCATTTCTATTTCACGAAAACATCTTTAAAAGCAACGACAGCAAACACCTGAACCCACCGAATTAAAGCATTAAGGTTTTATTATGTAACATCATTCCATACTTATAGTGCGTACAAGTTTACTTCGCACTTTTTCTAAATCAATTCGTAGGTGGGAAGACCCCATGTAGCGACAATTGTTGAAATTCTTTGTTGAAGATTTGACACGTAGTACTCGTAAAAATATGTTACACACACTGGCAACCTTTGTGGATAGTTTAATCAAAACACAAAACGTTTCAAAAAAGTCTTTAAAAATTGTCATTTTCTGTCATCGTCGCTATTTAAAATAAGTCAATGAAACCGTTATTGAAGACCACATTGTAATGGATGGATACTTCCGAAACAGTAGTCTCCACTCTATTCCTACTATTGGACACTTGAGTGAATTCGTTAACTTTGCATACACCCCAATCCCGAAATTGCATAAATTTTCAAAATGCGACTACTTCGAAACCGCAGTGAAACTTGTGAGCTGGTGAAATTGTGATTTCAAATTCCGCGAACTTGAAACATTTTTGCAGTGCAATTGTTAATCTTGCCGAAATCAAAATTGCTGATGAGCACTGTTATCATGCCTAAGAGGAGGCTGAATATATCTCGCCAAACTCCTGCTTCTTATGCAGGAACCCTTAGCAACCGTTGCATATAGTAGCGCACATGCGACGGTGCGTTGCATCATCAACGCACATTATGTTTGCTGACTTGATTATCATAGTACTAGCATTACGTTGTTGATTTGTTGGCTTAAGCCAGGGGTCTCCAAACTGCGACCCGCGGGCCAAATTTGGCCCACGAAGCCATCTTGTCGATGATGAAAAATTAACATATTTACGAAAAACTTGTTCATTTGATAGTATGTGAACCATATCTCGAAACAATCACATTATGTAACACCTCCGGTTCCCGCCTTCGACATGATCTGTAATAGCGTATGTGGCCCTCGGACAAAACAGTTTGGAGACCCTGGCCTAAGCCATAACAGGGAACGCAAACGAAGCGTATAACGCGGACCCAATGTCTTCGTAGTGATAATCCAAAATATGCTGCTATCATCAAGAACATGCACTGAAAAGCCGCCCTTGAAAAGCTGTTCGACACACTGCTTAGACAATACTTTTAATTGTCGGTCGCTTTACAGATATTCCAAAGAACCAGGTTTTGTAATTCCATAGGTCGAATATTCAAGCGTTATTGGTTGCTTGACCTTTTCCACAGCGCATAAGGCTAGCTGCGCAAGATTAGCGCAGCTGATATTTCCGTCATTTTGTGCAGTCATATCGGATTTGTTATGCGTAAGTCGTAAATGCGTCAAGTCGCCGTATACGAAACGGTGTAAATGTAATAATGATAAAAAAAGTGGCGTTTCAAATCTCTTTGCTCCACAACGACCCCCAAGCTATTTTTATGAAGTGTTATGTTAGTGGCAGAAGCAAACTCCTTCCGCATGAAAATGGAAATTAAAGTGTTTTGCCTTTGCGTAAGAAACATTAAGTTAATTTCACCAAAGTTTGATTTTTTTCGTTCTGCATTTTGTGCTAATTGCTGACTCATTTCAGCGGCTTTTATAAACGCAGTTTTCTCGGAAATGCGTGCTTGAGCCAGAGCCATAAAATCATTCTGTAGATTGTTTACCACAGTGTTCTTGAGTGCACTGCTTTTGTTGTTTCGATCAGATACTTAAAGTGATTGCAAGCCAGATTAGGGTGTTCATTAACGCAACATTTCGCATATCGTTAACCTGGTCGCGAAAGCAGGTATTTCTTTATAGAGAGCACAAACTTTGTCTTTAAAAGTTTGTAATCACCTTGCCAAACACGTAAGGGCCGCCGGAAGATTCGATTTGCTCTTCCAGTTTCCTAAGCACCGGTTCGAGTTCTTCTTTCACCAGCTTTTCCAACAATTCAGCCTGCGCAAATTCAACAATTTCACAAAGTTTTTATTGAAACAACACCTTTTCAAACAAATAAAAATGTATTCAGAAATATTTTTCAAATGAATTGATCAAGTCCGCCAATTTTAAAATACTTCAAGTCAGTCCCGTCGCCATGGGGGGGCTTTGGTGGGCTTACCCCCCAAACAAAGCTCCAAGCCCCCCAAATTGAAACGTGAAACAACATAAATAAGTGGACTTTTAGTTAATTTTATAATCTCAAGCCCCCCAAACAAACGCAAAGCCCCTCGCGGAACTGCAAAGCCCTCCTATTGAAAACTTTCTGACGACGGTTCTGCTTTAAGTATTGATGCTTGCACTGGCGCATCTTTACCGTTACGCTGTACGTAAATGTCAAGTATCGAGGCAAGGCGAGCGTTTTGAAATTTTACGAATCAAGTTTCAGACCGTTTTATCTGCGATGCTGAGCGGTCACCAAGTCTTAAACCTGAAAAAGGAGCCATAGCAAGCAGGCCCTTAGCTAGGGGGGCCAAATTATGATGAGGAACCCTAGACCTGCTAGCCACACACTGGTAGCGACGTTTTCGTGCTTGTTGGACGCCATGAGTGCCAGCGTGCAAACATCACTTGGATCATAGGTGTAATAAGGGCAGGCCAATTTTTGGAGGTGCGAAGGACTTTTGCATAAATTTCCTCAAACTTGCCCGAAAAATTTGTGTGCGGTCAATGCAAATTTTCTTTTCTCTCACAAAAATGATGAAGACCTTTTCATTTTTTGGAAAAACATCTGAATTAGAGCCAATAAAAAGTTTACAAGTTTTTTGTGTGACCTACAAATGCTCTTCATGTGTTTTTTTGGAGAAAACAAAGTCAAATTCAGATTTTTTCGACAGCCCGTCTTATTTATCACACAGTGAAAAATAAATAATTGATCCCCTAATTAGATAGTTAATTAATTTGTTGTTTTTAGGCCACAACCTTTGAACCAGTAACGCCAGAAAGCCGATCAAAGGCTCAAAAGACGCGGATTCTATCCTAGTTTCCAATAAAAACTTAGCAAAATACTTCCCTCTAGTGGAGGGCCAGGTAACCTGAGCCAAAATGGCATCAAACCTACCCCACTTATGACGTCACTCACAAAAATAAATCAACATTTTTTTTTCAGTGCAGACTCGAAGACACGCCGTGTCTTTTGAGGGTTTGAACAGCTCTCTAGCACAATCGCCTGGCGTGTTATGGAGTTGCTAAGACACGCTAGAAACCGGGAATTTACCTGAAACTACCGACAGCAAAGGTGATCACAAAGCAAACAACGAAAAAACGTCACATATCTTATCGTTGAAAAGAAACTCAAAGTCGAATGCAAGACCACATTTTGTAAAAATCTCAGAGATCAGTGCTTAGGTGATTTCAGAGTGTCTCGGTTCAACCTGCAGACTTGTTTTCATAATTCTTTCATAACACTTACAAGTTCTTTTTTTGGTTTGTTAATTTTTTTTCGTTGGGAATCCAAAGATAGAGTCCAAGACCGAGTCCGCTGACCCCTTCTTTCCTTATCAAAATTTTTGCCCACCGCTACATTACTTCATGCATGACAGAAATACTTGGAAGGTGTTAACTGGAAATGTTTACGCGTTTTTCACATTTCATCATTTTGTACTAATTTCTGCTTTCCAGGACGAAAACCATTTGTTACGTATCTTTTGTATTTACGTGGAGCATTTCATTATACAGAAGTTAAATCGTGTCTTTGCTTCGATTGTGAATGTTTTCGGACATTTATCCTTCAAGTCACGTCTTAACTATGAGTTTTGGTAGCGTTGCTTGCGAGTTGCTCCAGAACTCGAACGCCACAATTGATTGTGGCCGATGTGCAGGTAGTTGGGAGATTACGTGCGGGGTTAGCCACAGTTTTTTGATAGTTTTTTTACTTGAGCACATCTATCAAAGGACTGTTAAAAACCTTTTTTGCTTCGTCTTTTTCTTGAAACGGCAACTTCGCTATGATTTCACAGAGGGTTTCCAACCAAACATCAGCCTTGGCTGCTGTCAATAGGCATCCTCCCTCAAGCTTGAATTCCCGAGCCACGTACCGTACTATGGCTCTGCTGTTCGCAAGTGGTTCCCCATCGACAAACAGCACCGGCATTTTGCCGAAAGGCATTTCTTTGAAAAAAAGTGCCTGTCACAATGTGATTGTAGAATATTTTTTCGATTTACGCAAGCAAAATTTTTTTTTCACAGAAAGAATAAATTGAAAAACAGCGTAGAAGAAAAATTCAAAATCACCACTTTCACCATTTTGACTAACGGAATCCGTTTCGTCAGATTCAAAATATTTTTTCACTCATGTGGCGTCAATACTTCAATAAACTGTAAACAACCGGTTAATCGCATTTTACGAAACTTACTCTTTTTATTCTTACTACGGAAAAACAGCAATACGCTTTGTGAGTCACTGTCCATTGAAAGGAATCCTTTCACAGCAAACAATCAGGAACTGCGATCTTATCAGAGTACATATTTCTCTTAGTTGTTACTTGTTAGCCACAGAATCAACTATTATTCGAACAGCATCATCAACTTAGTGAACTAAGTTATTTTAAAAACATATTTCGAAAATCTTGACAACAGTGAACGCATACCATTTACAGTAGTTTATTCATCACGACCATGGGAAAAATTTCAAAGTAATGTACAACTGCCGTAACAAAACTCTCTACAACATACTTGACTTGTGATTCGGCCAATCTCCGAATGAGATGCGGCAGTCTTCGTAATCAACACCAGCTTCAGCAAACAATAACCTTGCCATTTCACCCAACCCACGAACGTCAAAGTAGCAAAGTTTATATGACGGCATTTTTCCGTTTAAATTTTACAAGGATTTTTAAAAAACCTAACCTGTAACCCAAGAAAATAATAAACTCCACACGGGGACGCCGGAAAGTTGGTAGGGCAGGAAGACTGTAAAAAAAATTGACGACAATGGAAACTTATGAAAAACAAAAAAAATCGTCATATTGTGCTTACTGTAACGGCGCGCAGCGACTTATGTCCCATCCGTGTTCAATGGCTCCAAGCTGTGTTCATGCGGTTACTAGTTTTCTAATGTGTGCAGCTCTCTAGATTCG
>JGI24022J15233_10009142_pt1 | contig 11140 bp, 7 predicted proteins | sample Ectturendosymbi2_FD_15233 | JGI IMG/M metagenome (IMG submission 15233)
CCCCAAATTGAAATATCAAAAACAATAAACCACTGGGTTTTTTATCTGATTTTCAATATCATGCCCCCCTGCACAAAACTAAAGCCCCCTATTAAATATGTTCTGGTGACAGTTCTCAGTTCGACACATCAGTTGAATCATCTAGCTAAAGAGGGACTCTTGCTTTATTACTTCAAATTTCATCTGCTACATGATCTAAAATATTACAAGACAAAACACTTGTAATAACTACATACTGTTTGGTAAATAATCTTTTTAAAGTTTCTTTTTATATTCTCTACCATTAACGAATTCCACCATGTTCATAGCGTACAATTTAATAAATCATTCCCCAATTGCATGCATTTTCTTTTGCTATTGCAAAAGCAACGCAATAGGATGTTTCCAATCCTAACGTGTCTTCAGAAACAAGCTCTTGACACTTTGAGAGCCGGGGTACGATATATTCGTACTTTGAAATCAGCCTAAAACCAGCAGTTGTCAGTTGCTTTACCAATGCCCTAGCTCCTCCGCCGATTGCACTAGAGAGCTGTTCAATGGCTCAAACAAATCGGCCAGTCTTCTAGTCTGCACTCGAAAAAAAATTTTGGTTGGGGTTTGCAGATTTTTTGTGAGTGATGTCATAAGTGAAGTAGTTTTTGGGGCATTTTGGCTCATGCTGCCTGGCCTAGGGCCCAACCACTAGGCCAAAGTATTTCACTAAAGTTTTCATTGGAAACTAGGCTCGAGTCCGAGTCTTTTGAGCCTTTGATCGACTTTCTAGCGTTTCTGGTTCAAAAGATATGATCTTAAATAAACAAATTAATTATCTAATTAACTAATTCGTCAAAATTTTTATTAACTTAGATCATAACTCTGAGTTTCCCGAAACCCCAGCAGGTCATCCAAAGTATGAAAAACTCGGATTGCAGCCTAGTTTCCAATAAAAACTTCAGCGAAATACTATCATCTAACGGTTGGCGCCTAGGGTTAGGTGAAGTTGAGCAAGGTGGCCAAAAAGTCCTCCACTTATGACGTCACTCACAAAAAACCCGCAACCCCCAACCAAAAAATTTTTTCAAGTGGAAACTACAAGACTTGCCGCGTCTTTCGACACTTCGACCAGGTCTATAATCCGTACAGGAGTGGAGATATTTCCACGCAAAGCCACGCGCGATCCAGCTGTTTTTTTGTGAACCACTTGAATTAACCCGGACGTCAAAGTGTTAATAGGCAGAGTTTCCTACAGCATAAAATCAAGAGTAATTGGGCAGCAAAGACATGTGGTTGTCATATACATGTGTCGGATGGCGTGAAGCAATATCAGCTTACAAAATCGACTGGTTCGTGGAACAATCACCAAGCACTTTGAAACAAAAGATACATTGAGGTTTTTGAACATCATCTGTTATGATGAATTCGACCCAAAGTCCACACGTATGGTTCTAGTCAAGTTATCTTCTTTGACATATTAACTGAGTATGTTGAAACTTGCAAATTGTTAACTCATGAATAATTCACTCACTAAAAAAAGACATTGTGCTGGCTGTCCACTGTCCAGTTTATAGCATGCTGTGAAAAGAAAGATGAACGGCGCTGCAGTCTGATCATTGTGAAACCAGTTAAATGTATTGTACAATAGAGGATTTTTCAATTCTGACAGAGTTACATCTACTTTTATGTACAAACGCCAAATGATGTCGTGAACAGGAGCAGTGTTGCGCATGAGCTGATCGATTGAATCTGGTAGCCTACATGTGTAAAGATGAACTAAAAATAGAATACTTATCACTAAGCATAACTCTGAATCATAATCCAAGGTGCAACATATCCAGTTTGTGTGATATATCCATAAACCTATTTCGTAACAATGCTCTGTGATGCCTGACATGGAGCCTCTCACCAATCTATGAACACAACAATTTGTCGGGTATGCTTCTGCGTTTTGTCCTGCAAGTAACTAGCCTAATAATCCAGTATATAACATTTTTTAAATTTATAAAAATTTACATTGGTTATCATTTACGATTCAGTGAACTTACCCCTAGGAAGATTACATTTACCCCTGGGAGTATATGTACCCCAGGCAGGGAACCACTGTCCTAAGGTGTTAAATTTTTCCTGAAGTGATTATGATAAACTGCAAAACACAGGCAGTCACTAGCATCCCAACTCTTAGTGATCACAGTCAACAATAAATTCTATTTTAATGCTTGACCTTTACTATAACAATTCAACATAAAAGTAGTCCCAAAAACAATGCAACTTATCAAATTCTATAAAATGTTCTATAACATAACCACTAAAGTTATCCATTTGTTCTTGGTATTACAAATAAACTATTGGTTCCTATCTTAAACGACCAAATCAAAAAGACAATTGTACCTCTGAACCCGTAGTTAGGCTTTCTTGAGTCATACTTTGTTGCGAATGATGATACAAAGCATTAGAATTCGGTAACTGATTGAATACTTCTGAAGAATGCGATGTCAGATTCTCATTTTCCAGAGTAGGCACAGGCATCTCAGAAAAGATCAAAACTTTAAATAAAACAATAAGCAGTCATTTGTAATAGAATTAAAGTCTTATCCAGTCACACTACTTCCTAAAAAAAGATTGCAACAACAATTAAACAGCTCCTTTATCAAGTACACTACATGTCCATGACGAAAATGGAATCATAATGTGAAGCACTGCAGAAAAAAAAACAAGCATAATCCAATTAAAGAATACATGCAATAACATGGTAAGGATAGTACAGATTACTGCCTGCAATATTGTTGGACTGCTCAAGGCCTATGCCTTAGCCATGCAATTTTCTCTGAATGAACTATTTATATACTGAAGCATCCGTAAAGGTAACCAGAGAACATTACATTACCACTTTTGGTACCATGTGGTTTCCCACTGGAAAACAGGCTGGATACCAGGCTGGTTTTGAGGGCTTCCCACATTTACGCCAGTGTCATAAAAACCTTGCAACTGAAGCCCAAACAAGAACTTCAATAGTTAGATCTGCTAATTCTCTTCATAGCGTTCATACAAAAAAGTATATAAGCTTTCAATAGAAAAATATTACAGCCAATATCTAATAGAAATATGTGACCTATTGTTAGGTTTTAGTTTTGTGCATATCTATGATGCACAGATATATATCCTTTGTACCAAAAGTGTAAATGAAAATGAATGTTAGCTATGGTTTACAGTTAGGGTGACCACTGGCCATGTCCTGGTTTGGAAGGGCTGTTCTGTTGTCCTAGTTTGTGGCCTGATTGTTTTAGAATTGTGGTTCTTAACTGAAGGCACGCCTCCCCAGGGGATGTCAACAAATTTCCAGGGAGATGCGAGCCTTTACACGCTCTACAACATGGCAAGTCTGATCAACAAATATACCAATAAATACATTTGTTTGTAGAACTTAGGGTGCTCAAAACAAAGGACAATTATGTACAGGGGCATGGTAAAAAGGGTTAAGAACCACTGTTCTAGAAAATGTTTAACTGAAGGCAAGAGGAAAAGCACTATACAATAAGTTACCATTCCATAAGCAACACAATATGAAGCTCAAAGAAACAATACTGCCTAGACCAATGGTGCACAACCTGCGGCCGCATGTGGCCATACGGTGGCCTTCGATAATGAAAGTTGCTGCTGTCCACATGTGTTTTAAAATGCAAGATTTGGCAGCCGTGCTGGCATATACTGTATTGAAGCAAAACAAACACAAGGCAAGAAAATCAGTCGACACGATGCGTAACCATCTGGATGGTGATGTTTCTTTTAATAAATTCGTTCAAATGTTCGACATTTCATTATACTTTTAGGCACAAGTAAATTACATATACCGGATAAAATCTTTCTTTAATTAAACATATCTCATAAATATAACTCGAACTCATTGGTGGCCGTCCTTCATATAAATAAAAGTAATGCGGTTGGCAATAGCAAAAAGGTTGTACACCCCTGGCCTAGACCTAAACCAACAAAATATGCTACTGTATATCTTGTTGACAGTCAGCAGAACCCCACAATATAGGCACATGGAGTAACCCTCTTATTTATGAGCCTCTGCAGCTAAAAATCAACATTAGCCATGCCTTTCCTTGGGCTCTCTAATAGACAGAATACATCAATGAGCCAACCCAATTCTTGCACTGGCAAATTCTGCACAGCTTTTGAAGCAATCTCTTACATTGCTTTGTCCACATCAGAAAAATATAGCTCATCCTTGGACCTAATTGACCTAGTGACCATTACCAAGTATTCAGTCTTTTTAAAACTTCATGTACGCATAGCTTTATCTTCCTCAAATACAATTCCAACTTCAGTATATACCAGACTTTCATCCCAAGGAAGCTATCTACATACACTTTTCTATTATGTAGTAAAAATGCACTCCCCACATAGAATCAGCAACATTTGCAATTTCTTATGTGTGTGTTGGCTTTACACAATTTGTCTTGCTGATAAAACTATCTTTTTTTCTGAATGCTTCAAAATGCACAGCTGGGCAGATTGACCCACACCTGAAAAAGCCTGCTAAAAAGACTAGCAATATTCCTGCATCCAACATTTGTTGCAAAGGATGACTCATAAAATGACAAGTGCAACTTGTGTCACAGAGCTATCTGAGTTTGCAAGGAAGTCACATGAATTGCTCAAAAACACAACTACATCTGTTGACATCATCACAATGGCAATCATTTGATCATGCCAACGTTATGACTGTGCACGAATGACTAAGTTACTTGATAACAAACTTTGCAAGGGTGTGAAGACTGATAAGTAGTCATGTTCCAAACTGCCTTTCTTGCAAGATGCAATTTAATTTTTTATGGCAGATCATATTTGCTTTGTGATGAATCTGGCATCAAATTGATTTAAGAAAAACACACAATTTTGACACAAATTATTTCTTGTCTTTTCTATAACCTGCTTAATCTTTGAGTCTATGCATTCCAAACAGTTAATTAGTTTTGTTTAAGAAGCTTCCAACAAGGTGCAAATAATCCAAGCACCTATTCACAGCATATTCTGTGCCCGTTAACATTAAAATAGTCAGATACCTGCTAAGGGATGTTGTTTACCAGTTGAATAAAATAATGAATAACATTCCTGCTGGTTATAACCAAAGACAATATCTGTAATGATTACAAAGTTGAGACTGGCTACAGAGGTGTTCGTCCATGTTGGAGCATGATACTTCCTTGCCAAAACTGCACAGTGCATGCAACAAATGCGCAAGCTTTTAATTGACTCACATTCTCCAAATTCCTGATGTGCCATCTGCTCACATCTTTACCCACGGAGCAATTCACTTTTGAAAAAACAGCAAACATCCATTCCATATTTTGAACTATTTCAGTGAATATTTGCAAACACACAGCCACTATCTCACATTGAGGTCCTCACTAAGAAAACTACACATAGAAAATGGTAAATCCAACAGTTTATATGCAGCATCAACAATATGAAGTTCTGGACAGACTTGGAAAATTGTCTTCATCTCACTGTCTTAAAAAGAAGTTTTTGAAACTTGAATTTTCGTCTCTGAAAATGTGAACAGGAGGATCCTGCACATACAGAATTTTGTGCTCTAATATGCCTATACAATCACAAAATAGAGCATGACAACATACCAGGTAGAATTTTGCAATGTGGGGTGTACTACTACTAGCAGATAGAAAAATCAAACACGTCGATCTTTACATGGCAGTACTAGTAGTAATAAGAACAGTATCAATTTGAGTACAACAGCATGTAAAAATAGTAACAGTGATTGAGCATTTTCTTGCTCTCAACAGTGCTAATCAAAACAGTTGGGTAAGCCCTAAATAAATACGCAATTAGTGATGTTATGAGATATTGAGCAGATGGCACACCTGCTTATTGTGTATCGTATGTGGAGCAAAAAACTCTGTCTACAACTGCCTTATGCCCAAATTGGGTAGATGCACATTGCACATCAATGAAAAACAATTCAATACATGGACTAAAAGACTGAGCTCATGAGAGACGTCTGTTGAGAAATAAAACACATTCCATTCCAGTAGGCCAGGGATTCCCAACCTTTTTACGATCTCGTACCACTTGGGCACCCCCGTATTGTCAACACGTACCACTTCTTCCAGAACAATTAATTGGGCCGAATCTTAGTTTCTTCAGAAGAATAATATTCATTAAAATAACAAGAAAAGAACGCAACTAATTTTAATGAGATATTTGTTTTTGCTTACCTTCCACCAATTGGCCAATGCGTGGCGTAAATATGCTAACAGCGCATCAAAAGTCATAATGTTACGATGGAATAGCCTACGAATAGCAGGCTGTAGGAAAATTTGTGTATTTAGAAAGAAAGCCCGATACGTAAACTAGAAAGTTGTGAATCCAGGTTTTTGGGAAAAATGGAATGGATACTCGCGTACCACCTAGAAGACCTGTGGTTGGGAACCCCTGTAGTAGGCTAAGCGTAAAATCCAGCAGTTTGCATGTGTTTTTACGTGGGAATATCTCCGCCAACAAAATAATTGATTCATCCCATAAGTAGATAATTATTTTTTTTATTTTAGGCCATAACTTTTGAACAAGAAATGTTAGAAAGTCGATCGAGGTCTCAAAAGACTCGGATTCTAGCCCAGTTTCCATTGAAAACTATAGCGAAATATTTCCATTTAGCAGTTGGGCCCAGGTCAGGTACCAGCAGCCAAAAATGGCTAAAAAACTACCTCACTTATGATGTCACTCACAAAAAAACCAAAACCAAAAAAAAATTATTTCATTGCAGACTCGAAGACGTTCATCTCTCACTTTTGCAAAATATGATCAAGCTGGGGTTAGTCTTTTAATTTTACAAAAAAGTATTCGTCTAAACTAGCCACAATTTGAATTATCAGAGAACGGTGCGAAGCTTTGCGCACATGCCGCTCGGGATTTCCGATCGCAAAAATATCAGTTAACAGTAACATTAAAAAATGCATGCATCCCACCGGTGTGCATGTGCACATATTGCGCAACGCGGTTGAAAAACACGCTCGGGCATTCTATCTCAAATGATACCATTGACACAACTTTTTTAGTCTAACGCTGCCAAGCTTCAGGTCTGCTGAACACACATGTGTCGCTACCTTTTTCCTTAGATGGCCAAATGAATATGTTACAAGAAAGCTCTTGTAGTTTACAGGTCAAAATCCACGAATTACTAACCGATAAAGAAAGTAAAACAAAATACTTTACTTTTAGCTTAACCACTTGGGAGCATTTACTATTCTCTTCATTATTGTTGCGATCGGAAGTCCCGAGCGGCATGTGCGCAAAGGTTCGCACCGTGGCTGCAAGCAACAATAGAGATCATGCTCGCAATCTCTCTTACAATTGCTTGCTCGCGCTACATATATAATGGTGTTATTCTTCACGAACATCCCGTTCGTGGTGAATCACACAATCAACGCAACACCACCGGAGAGGTTGCAACATTATCTAAACACTTCATACTACCCTGCCTTCAATTAGGTACAACAAACTTGCAAGGTTTAAGAATTAATCAACATGGATTTTTTAATACAAAAAAGTTGCGATAGAACGGCAAAACTCGACATGAACTACTGTTACAAAAATTACTACAGTTTAACTTCAAAGCAACTGCAACTGGAATGCATGACAAAAGAACCAAAACTCATTTGTACGTTTAAAGAAATATTTGTTTCTTTTAAGCAGGGCCTACGAGAGGTACATAGTAGCCCTACCCGGGCCCGGAAGGTGCAGGGGCCCGGGAAAGTTAAAGTACGCATAATCAGTTTTTCTGTAATCAAACCTAAAATTATTAGTGTGAGCCAACTGCCAGTATAAGAATTAATCTATTTGTAAATCTTAGCATGACAACTCATTCTGATCACTATGCTAAAAAGCTGTACAAGTTTCGACGAGGGCCAAAGCAAATAAGAGGGCCCAGTGTCAGTCTTTGTACCCCCTGATAAAATTTCTCTCGGAGGCCCTGGTTTTATTTGGTACGTTTAATGCTTTAAGGAAGTTTGCTACTATACGTAGAGGACCAAGCGAAGCAACTGTGTTGTTTCAATTAATTGGATAAAAACGTTGCAAAGCAGTGGGAGAAGAATGACCAGAAACCAGAGGTGGGTAACAGCTACTTTATTAATAGCGTCGCTACCGCTGCCGCTATTTGTTAAATTTAATAGCGGCGCTACCTCAGCCATTCCTGAAAAAAAAATAGTAGCGAGCTATGGCTGCCGCTATTCGCTACCGCTCCTTTTGCTGCACTTAAAAAAACTTGGTCTTGGTTTACAGACGTAGGATCTATTTTGAAAAACCTTACCCTGAAATGTTTTTCTGTAAAAAGTTGTTGAAGTTGTAGAAATTTTACATAATAATGGAAAAGGTAAAATACTTGTAGATGTGTCTTACACATCGTCGCGTTTAAAAGTAAAATACAGTTGTGGATCCATCGAACTGAGAATGGAAAAATATCTACGTTTTGAGCAACAAACGCATTTGAAGAGGAAGAAATTTATTTGCGCTGCATTTGTCAAATCTTGCTTGTGCGCCTTACTACATCTTTTGGAGATGGATAGATATATCCCTTCTCACAATTACATCAAAAACATTTAACTAGGTGCGAAGCGCTGTTGAGGCGCCAGAGTTGCAAGTTCATTGCGACGTGGATTGCATTGCTGAACAGCAGATTGAGCTACAAAGCCGACAGATGTAGAGTCTGACTCAATTTTGAGTGGATGTCCAGAGCGTGGAACCAAATCTCCCAAACGTTGTTTTTTTACAACTACATATCGTTGTGAAGCTGTTTTTCAAACGATATTTTCAAAACCAGGCACTGATACCTACTTCAACCAGAAGACGACATCAGGTGTGTCTTGAAGAAAACAGGCCCTTATTTCGACAAACTTGTGAAACAAACTCAGAGTCAAGATTCTCATTGAATTTTGTGAATGTGGGCGATGAACCGAATTTGCTAAAATATGTGTTTGTATCATTCTCGTGGTGTTGCTCTATCTTGAGTCCGTTAAGATTTATACTGGTCCGAAAACAGTCCATGTCTTATAAAAGTTTAGAAACACTGCTGTAGTTCCTCCAGAACGTTTGGTTTTCAAATCGGGGCCGCGATTGTACACAAAACGCGAGTTTTAGAGTAGAACAAGTTTTGGTGTTTGGCAAAGTAGCCTTATTTGATTTTTGCTGAACAGCAGAACTTTGAATGAGTAGCAGAAAACTACAATAATGCGCTTTCGGTGCCTCGTTTAGTGAAAGTGTAAAATTCTTCAACGAAAATAGTTTCACACAGGAGACATATTTTTTTTAGTGAGTAGGGAAAATTACTGATTTGGAGTACCAGGGAATATCTCAAATTAAGTCCGATGTCTATCAGTATTCCTTTTACAACACAAAGTAACGCAGATGTTTCGAAATGTTTCAAGTGAAGAAAGAGGGAGCAAACAAAATATATTGGTGGGTGATTTCAGGAAAATGTTTTCAAGACAAATATCAAAAGTACAACTTCATCGGCCAAGCTTGCAAAGCAAAGTGCGCAGGAACGTGAAAGTTGGTGCACAACGTTAAAAGCGTGACAACAACATTTGAATGTAAATTTATTATGCGCATTCGATTCATTGTAAAGGCTTACCGCTCGATGTCCAGTGTTGGTTTGATACACGGTAATTAACACGAGATGTTTCGGTACAAAAAATAACCGCAACCATTTAGTAGGTTTGGTTACAAGCAGTGCAGCGCATGGAATATAAAGAAGCTTTCCTTTCTGTGCGCGTAAATGTTAAGCCGTAAAAAAATTGCATTTTCAACTTGGTCGGTTTTGAAAAGCATTTTCCGAGGTGCTTAGGTATATAACAGCTTCGTTGCAAGTAGGAGGGTAGCCCAGCGAGACCGTTGAATTGTAACATTGTATCAAAAACATTTTGATATGAGCAAAACACGTAGCGCAACAACTGATTATGTTACTTTAAATGCAACAGTGGATGTTTGTAATCGCACAGATTGTGTTGCTCATGATTGACATCGCTTAGTAGACAAACTGGCGATTTTTATTCAACGTTGCTGTGCATTTTTTGTTCAGCGAAACGTTTGGTTTTCACAGGTGCAAAATTTTGTTGCTGGGCTTGTGAACGTTGTAAGCATCTACGAAAATGCAAATGGTAATGAAAACAGACAACGCTATTATTAAGGTGGAGTAATAACAACGTCATTCACGGTTCTCAAAGACGGGATGTATTTTATAAGAATAAACTCGTCAGATTAGAAAAAAGGGGATTATGTAGTTGTTTTGAGTTTAGTTAGCACAATCCGAGGCACGAAGCTCAAAGGGAAGACCCCTGCGACCACGCTTACAACAACAGTGTTTCCACAAATTAACTGCAATGTGAAAGAAACGCTGTGACGCCCGCAAGAAAAAGAACGTGCGATGTAACAAAAAAGCGACATTTCATTACAAAGGTAAGTTACAAGAAGTTTTTCTGCTGGTTTGAACGAAAATTAAATACAAGTACGTAGATTCCAAAGAGCATTTTTATCTACAGTATCATGCTGCAGCAACAGACATGAAAGCACTTTGCAAAAACAAACGACACTTCAAACAGTGGGGTACTTGGGGTTTACCGCGCCTGGGGACAAACTCGGTTCAAGCGCTCCCCAACCCGTTCGTGGCAGCATAAAATAAACGAAACACTGCAATCTGATGCTTCACTTGTAATTACCTAATTCCAAGGACCAAGTTTTCTTGCTTTTGCTGCTGAATATCTATCGATTAATTTGTCAAAAAGCTGACAAGATTTAAATGTGTTACATATTCACCCACATATTTCACATAATGTAAGAAGTTTTGCAAGCAATTTTGTGATCTGAATTTTGACATTCACGTCTGTGGAGATGCTCAGTTTATAGATGAAATTACATAAAACACAGGTAGCAGCCGAAGCAGTGGTAGGCAGGGATCAGTAAAAGTATTGAGAGATATGCAAACTTACAAAAATCAAAAAATTATTCACCAATACACTTGTTTCTGTTTAGCAAAAATGTTGACATCAAAAATAATAACAGAGAGTGTAGAAAACCATTCTGAATGTTGTGGGTGCGTGAATAGCTGCAATAAATTTGTTTCAACTAGATCTTGTTAACCATGAAA
>JGI24022J15233_10009145_pt1 | contig 11138 bp, 5 predicted proteins | sample Ectturendosymbi2_FD_15233 | JGI IMG/M metagenome (IMG submission 15233)
ACTTTGGCCTAGCAGTTGGGCCCTAGGCCAGGCAACATGAGCCAAAATGACCCTAAAACTACTTCACTTATGACGTCAGTCACAAAAAATCCGCACCCCCTAACCAAAAAAATTTTTTCAAGTGCAATCTACTAGACTGGCCGATCTGTTTTAGCTCTTGAACAGTTCTCTAGCGCAGTCGCCGGAGGAGCTAGGGTGTTGGTAAGGCAACCGAAAACTGCTGTTTTTTAGGCCGAAATCAAAGTGCAAATATTTCATACGCCAGCTCTCAAAGTGTTAAAATAGCTGAAAACTTCTGATTATCTTATGCACTCATAACAAGCAGGGATAAAGCGCAAAGTAAAGCAGAATTTAACCTGTAAAGCTTTGGAGAAAATAAGACTGGTTACCATGCTGAAAACATAAATCCACATTTGTTTACATTGCATTTTTATACTGACCTGAATGCGTCTGAAATTCACAGACAACACCTTCATTTCCTGACGCACAGATCGTGAAAATGTGCCCAGAACAATTTTAGAAAACGTTATAAGCAGAACACTTCTGAAATGCATTTGAACTTTATAGCCAACACCTTCGTTTCTGGATGCTTATATCGTGAAAATGTGCCTGGAACATTTTTGCAAAATGTTTTTTTTTTGCAAAATGTTACAAACCGACAACTCCCAAACTGCATCTGATCTTCACAGCAAATACCTTCGTTTCCAGGTGCATAAATCATGACAAGCCGATTACTTCCAAAATGCGTCTGGGATTCGACAAAAGCTTGGAAAACTACGTAAGGGATCGGCGTGTTTGTAAAGGTTAAGAATCACTGTGATAACAGTTAACCGATTAAACGAGAGCATTTTTGCTATCTGATATCCGGATATTTTTCTATAGGTTAACCGGATAAAAAAACAACATTACTAATGCGTTTTTTTAACGGGATTCTAGTCTGCAAGCTCTCTATGAAGCTCGGCTTACAATCAAGCCAACTTCTACTGTGGATAATTTTTTTTGCTTGAATAGGATCTTTCACCTCTTGGTTCCATGTTTTTTTTGCGATTATTCACCATGTACCAAGTCTTTTCAGTCCACATACCTGAGCAACAGATGAAGCTATAGTTGCTGTGAACAACTGCCACTCCACCTCTGCTGTGAAATATGCCCTGCTGGTTTTCAAGACATTTGTTGCAGACCACCAGGTGATCATCCTTGTAACACGAATGTTCAACACGGAACAAAACAATAGCTGCAACTCTGCAGTAATCACGCAAAGCTTCACGCTGTGGCAGCATTTGTAATAAGCTGCTCATTGAGTCTTCCTGATGAGACATGCAATTCACATGTTTGCACAGTGTTTACATGTATTATGTGTCTTACTATTTATGCCTTATTTTTCTGTTTGCATTTTTGCCTTTATCTTGATGACCTCATCAGTGTTGCAAGGGAGTTGTACAGTGCGTCAGTTGGCAAGTTTGTTTTTATCGGAACATTTGAATATTCTCTGCTCCTTTCGGCTATGACCATGGTACCATGCTAAAGACTAACTGTCTCCTTGTCTGTCAATGGTCAGCAAAAGTTGCTGTTATGTGATCTTGAACACAGAATCAAAAGGCAATAAATTGTTCAGAGTAATCTCTCAAATCCATTGCCTGCTTCATGTCTCAAGAACCTGACAGCCTTACCTGAACAAGATTCACTGATTAAATTTGTGTTTTTGCAGAGCAAAACACCTCAACAAACTGTTTCAGGCAGTTTCAGTGCCAAAATTTAAGATATTTGCATTGCTTCACAGTAATTTGGATGTGAGTTGCTTTTTAATAACATTTTGAGTCAGTTCTGCTTTCTTTGTTTGATTTGGTTTTCATATGATGTGCTGCAACAACCTGCATGTGTGAATAATGTTCTAAAGCAGGGGTCGGCAACCTTCCCTAGTCACAGGCCAAAAACTGCAAAGTATGGCGGGCCGTACTAATTTTCCACCAACAACTCCCTTCCCTTTGTTGTTTATGATGTTGTTAAAAATAGGGAATTTATGGTATTTTAATCAGATTAACTCCTGGTTTTCAGAGTTCATAATGAAAGCCCAAAATATGACATACACTAGATTTATAGCACAGTGCGGTTTCACATAAGTAGTTGCTCATACATATACAGTACAAGCAGTCGCAAGGAGGGCAGATTCATGAAATATAATGCCACTAAGTGGGCAACACAGTTAGTTACTACAAGTTGTAAGGGGCTGCGGCCGAAAGATTTCGCTCAGCAGGTCTGATCCAACCCGCGGGCCATAGGTTGCCGACCACTGGTCTAGAGCTAGGCCGATGCATAGGCATGCCGATATGATGACAATGATGCTGGTGTATCATAATGACAAATTTTCGATAATATATATCGGCAATATTTGCTCGTAAAAGCCGGTAGCTGGCACCTTGTTATTGTTCTGCATGGAATGTTCGGAAACCCAAGTTGCCACTTCGTCTCTGACTTATTAATGCAAATTCTCTGTTAACCATGCGCAGCCCTCAGACTACATCAAGTAGTGCACAACAGTGTTGCCAACTCTTCTTACAACGGTATACCAAATCTAGTCTAAAAATATACCAAGTCTCTCTGTAACAAAAGACTTAAAATTTAATGCTGTTTTTCCATGCTTTTACATGATCAACAGTTGCTCTTGTGCAGTGACATCATTTAGAACAGGTTTCTCAACCGGGGCCCTTGGTCCCCCTTAGGGTCCACAGAGCGGTTCTCCATGGGCCACAAGCAGAGGCGTTTATTAAATAGCTCTGCCATGATATTGCAAAACCCACAACAAATATAGATATTTCTATTGATGAGCAAGGGGGCCACAAGTGTTGAGAGTCCTCAGAAGGGGCCACAGACCATGAAGGTTTGAGAACCACTGATTTAGAAGCTGTAACCTCAATTTCTACTTTCTTGACTTCAGCAGTGACAGGTTTATCAACCACTGGACTCTTCAATCTTGCAACACCTGCATTTGCATTTTCATTTCTTTTGTGGTTCATCGCATAAGTGCCAGGTGGCTGTAAAGAGCTGAAACTCACTCAGCGCATGCTTCTACTACGGTCTTGTCANCAGTATACAAAAGGAGAAGTTCTTCACGTCCATAATTTTTTTTTATGAGTAATTCAGTTCAGGCNTATATGACATCTTCGCTATATTTGGTCTACTTACTTTTCATCAAAAATCGTATGATATNAGAGTAGCATTGTTAGTGCTCAAACTGNTCAGTGAGACATATTTTCAGTGTAGTTTTTGTGATAAACTGCAGTTNAATGAAAGTATACTTTTTATTTTTGAAAACCGGGTCCAGCACACCCAACGTTAGTATTAACGTGACAGAAATCGAGCGATAGTAATCCAGGGTTAACCGCAGGCCCGTAACCAGCTTGGGACACCAGAAGGGGCAAAGACTTTTCTGAGAGAGGCCCAAATTTTTTCTACTATGTCCAATATTTTTAAACTAGGTCCAACACATCTTTCCAGGAGGTGCAAAATTTTTTCTAGGGGGGCTTCAGGCCTGGTTAACCCAAATGCATGCTTACTCCATAAGCAAAAACACCTATGTTTTGTTTGTTTACGCCAGCTATGTCTAACCTGCGGCCCAGTTTAGTTTTTCGCTGTAGTAAAAGTATCCCATATACTGACAACCTGTCTTTATTTTGACATTTTTAAATTTGACATTTTAATGCAGGTGGTCCTCAGTCCTGCTTTATCACGTCTGTTACCATTGCAGTTAGGATTCGAATGCTTTGAGTACATTAGCTGAAAAGCTAAATTTAGTTTGCTAAGATCAAAGTATGCCATTCAATGTGCAGCCCTCAATAATATGTCATTCAATGTGCGGCCCTGGCCAAGACATTGACATAATTTTTGGCTCAGTAACCCATTTGGGTTGGACATAGCTGGTTTACGCTTTGCAAATTACCAAAGATTTTGGTTTACAGCCTCAACTAAGCCCTTCAACAAAAATATACCAAATACATACCAAAATTTTTGTATGTACCAAATCAAAAATTTATACCAAGCACTTTGAAAATGTACCAAAATTTTGAAATATAAGCGCTAGTTGGCAACACTGGTGTGCAATAATTGTAGGTAATGAGACCGCTACGCAAACGTCCCGATAAACTGCACTATGACGTATTGTTCGTTTGCAGTTTTTTGCACGGTAAGCAGATGACTGCCTGCTAACAAAGCAGGTGATGTGCTGTGGTGGTTGTGATTGACTGTTTTACTTGGTTTTAGTAAGGCCACCTAGCAAGACAAGGCCTTCAGCGTGCGTTAGAAAACGTGCCTACGTCACAGCGAGCTGTGACCCGGTTTGCGCAGATTTCGATGTCGTCCGGTTCTTCATTGCAGTGAGGTGATGGTTTCTGTTAGCAATGCTTCGCATTGTTGTTTACCTTCTCGTGAGATGTGTATCTGAGCATAGGCACATAGGCCCACACAAGGGTGTACATACACGCAAAACATGTTTGCCTGTTTGAGGTTTGTGGATTTGCTTACTTACACGCTTGATTTAGACTAAGACTATTGAATTCAACAGCAACAACGGATCGAAACATGCTGTAACAGTACATGAAAACATCTTTGTGAGTTGGTTTAGGCATTGTGGCCACTACTCTGCGATACTGCCAAGGCAGTGTTATAAAATTTTTTTTGGAAAGTGTTACTAAAAATAATACCTGAAGAATACTGTTCTCTTTTTCTGATTCAGGTACCTAATTTAACTCATATGGTGCTACAACTCTGTTTTATGTTCAACCCGTTAGACTACGTTTGCTTTCAGTCGAACCGATTGGTTGAAGTGATCATGTGACGTGTACATTATGCAAAGAGACAAGGATATAGGTGTTGCAGTTAGGGTTTAGTGTACAAGTCACACATCCCAAACAAGAAGCTACTGATCACTTTCCCAGCACTGAAACCATGGCAAAAGCCTACTTGTCCATGAGAGTGAACTGCTACAGACAACACAGTCAACTGAGCAAGTCATGCAGTCCAAACGTGTCATATGACCAGTTCAACCACTCATGTTTAGCTGAAGGCAAAATATCTCCAGGAGTGTTTATTTTGCCTCATAAGGCAATTAAAAATTGGAGACAGTTATCGGCAACGAAGAATTGAAAACATTGGTATCGGCCGAAGAAAACCTTATGGTCGAGCTCTATATGGTATTACATGTTACATATCATTTTCAATTGTCTTTTCAGGTTCTCCAATGTCGCAGACTTCTATGCCTGTCTACTCATGTGCTTGCAGCTCCAAACCTAGATGATAAAACACACATCGATGTTGTTATGCAAGTTTCTTATTACAAGAAAACATTTGCTGGATTATGCCAAAAACTAGGCCTTAGGGTAAGTTGTTGTTTGGCAAACATTAGGTAATTAACTAGTATAATTCTGTAGTAAATTAAAGCCTAGTTGTCCTGTATTGAATGTTGCTACAAAATTAAAAAAAAAAAAATTTAATTTTGCAATCAGACGCGAAGTCCATAGTACAAGCACACACTGTCTGCACAATGCAGGTTGATAAAAACAACGTTTTACAACGGCAATGGAGGCACAACCACAGGGTTACAGACACATTCTTAACACTATTGTTTGCAAACCCGTAACACTTGGTACAACACTACTTCCAGAGTAGTACGCTAAGTCTTAAACTGGTCAAGGCCAGGTAAAGTAGGCATGTGTTATGGCATGACGTGCTCTCAAACGAACAAACACTGTATTGTCCGAGCACTCAGTCACAAAGTAAAATGCGATTGTAGTGCTCAAAGAATAAGGACAAATATAAACAGTCTGACTGCATCAAAGCACACAACCATACGTTGTTAGACTTTCTGCATCCGTCAAGAAACAGGTACACATTTTTTCGCAATAACGCCTCAAAGGTAGGATGTTGCATTGTACTTGATGACTACTAACACTCGCTCGCCACAGCAGATTGTATAGAGCCCTGCACCCAAAGTATAGGCTACACGCAATCTCTGCATGCATGATATCCTGAAATTACATCATAATTGTGATGCATACATGGGCGTACAAAAGGAACGAAAAAGTACATTTTTGACTGCATTTGAACATCGGGAAAAAGAGGCTCGCAGCTTGTTTGCTGTACAATATTGGTATCGCCGTTGTCTCTTAATGGCTTTGTCATCTGAGAGCTCAGTATCCAGCATAACTCCCAGATATTTGTAGTGGTTAACAGATTTTACGTTTTGACCACCCATTGTCAGTAATGGGGTGACTGTGCTTTTTGCACTCTTAACTGTAAACGTCATACGAACAGTTTTGCTGTAATTGAAATAATTCCATGCGATTCCACATAGCCTGACACACATCAAGTATACTTTGCAACCCTCTTACACTTGGGCAAAACACACAAGTATCATCAGCAAATATTCAAACGATTTAATAAGACTTCAACAATACAACACACCCTGCTTTGATGTTGTTTAGTTCAGTGGATAAATCATCTGAATGTACAGCAAACAAGTATGGACTTGATACTCTCCCATGTCTAACCCCATTAGTCACATGAAACGGTTTAGACAAATGCTTGCCCCATTTTATTTGCATCGTTTGTTCCTTGTACCAATATTTTAGCAACCGCACAAAACACATTGGCACCTTTCTTTGAATTAATTTCTAATGTAATTTCATGTGTAGGGGAAGGTGAGGTACAGTGGATGCTTTTTTGCATTTTCAACCACTGCTACTTTAATTCAAATCCAAACAAGATCAAAATTTATCACACAATAAAGAAACTCTATATACACAATATCATGCCAAAACATGAAAATAGCGCCCTTCAGAAAAAATTTTACAACCAGTTTGAAAAGGGTACTTTTTCTGTCAAATGTGCCCCAAATTTGTTTGATTACCAAACATTAAATGAAACCAATGCAGTATGCTGAAATTCATGCTTTACCATACAAATACATTGTACCTCTAAGCACACAATAAACCTAAAAATGCTCATAGATCAGAATTATTCTGTATTGCATTTCAATATAACCCCACAAGCTTTACCTTGCTTAGACTGACCTAGTGGCAATATGTTGAGCGTGACCCACATTTTTTGACAGATGTGTCTCCTGCATAACTAAAAATAAAATGAAGCGCCAACTCAGCTTGAAAAGAATTTGAAATATGGCATTATCAAATAATGTTCCACTGCCCTGACTACAACGTCACAAAAACTCAGAACAGAAGATGTTGGTTAACGTGGGCAAGACCCAAATCTTAATGTGATTTTATAAATTACTTTTGGGTAGCAAAACACAACTTGCTCTGTAACTCGCAACAGCGGCGGCCTCTCAAGGAAAAATTCNCTTTAGTACCACGGCTGGTGTGAGACTAAATCACCATGGAAACTTTAAGGTTCAACGTTTTCATCTTTTTGANTAAATAAAAAAGACGACTGTGCCCCACCTTCTAATCCAANAGAGGCTGTCAATTTATACTAAACATTACAAGTGATGGCTTTAACAAAGCTGACNATGTGGATACAGTCGTTCATCTTTTCTGACAATTGATTTGGTAAAACTTTGATCACTAAGGCTTCCCGATATAAGCCGCACTACNTAATGTGAATGGATGGATTCTGACATTTCACTAACGCAGCAAAGCCTCTGGTTTCGCCCACAATTCATGCTTAACACCAGGCCTACCATGTAGTTGTGAAAACGTCACTTATAATGTAACAAAAACAACATAAACACACAGTGGAAGTGTACCTAGGGCAGTGGTTCTTTAACTTTACAAACACACCGAACCCTTAACGTGGTTTTCCAAGCTTTTGTCGAACCCCATATTTGCCCAATATAACAGAAAGTAAAAATGGCTTACATGTTTCAGATGACCTTCGTCGAAGCCAGTCTAAGAACCACTGACCAAGGACTTGAGTTAGCGAACTCCATACTCATATTTTTTGATAAAATTATTCCCCAANCATCGTCTCGCGGCACATCGATGTGCCGTGGCACGTCGGTTGCGGANCACTGTAACTAGCTAACATTGATTCGCTGAGCAGTATACNCGTAGTAAGTTGATGTGCAAAATGAAGATCCCCATTTTAAATTTACGTGCTTTGAGGGGCACTCCAGCAAACCAAACTAAGCATTTTACTCACTAATCTGTAATCATTATAATAAAAATAAAATCATAAACAAAAGCTTAGAAATCTTTGAAAGCGTCTAAACTAAAAATGGGGGTCCTCATTTTGCACACCCTGCACACTCACTGAGACCACTGCGGAGTGTAGACATCAGTGATAATGCTCAGTTGATGTTTTTTTTACACGAAGTAACAGAGGACTTTGAAATTTATGAGGAATGCTGTACGTGGTTAGCATGAAGTCAACGACAACTTGTGTGAATATTACCCAGGAAATTTTGAAGATAGTTGAAAATTTTGATTAGATCCCAAGGAAATATCTGGACTGACGATGGATGGGGCACTCACAATTGCAGAGAAACACAATGGATTTATCAAGAGGTTTCTTCAGTTTGACCCCACCAATAATTAAATCAAACCCAGCCAATAAGCTTCATTGGCGCGTGCTCAATCCATTGTACCAAATAACTGATTGTAGCTGGTATGATACAGCAAATTGTAAATGCTGAATCAGTGCTCAAATGTATTCAGTAAGTTATCAAAATGAGTGCATGCATGGCGTTAATAATACCATTGTTTTACTTCATTTTTGCAGCCACTTCGAGCTGGAATTGCTCACCAAGCAATAATTGAATATTGTTTTGCTTACACCATGAAATTTCGCTTAAATCCATTGTGGATTCAAGCTGGACAGAATATGATTAACAACCCAAATTTTCTTACTTGTCATGGCAAAATGAGGGCTGCAAGTGAGTAAAGGAAGGTCAAATGTATGTAGCATTTATTTCTAAATTGTATAAACTGGCAATCATGACAAGAACCTGGTCCAATCACTTTTCAAAGTATTTNCAATACCGTATGAAGTCAGCAGCAGTTAAANCAGCAAAATATGTTGAGTAACTGTAGTGCCGCTGTTATTCTCNAATATCCCTGTAGCAATTAAAAAATTGGTGGAGTATATTTATTATTGTCACTCCAAAAATTAATATTTGCATATTTAATATTTACCTTTATGGCTTGCCACCTTCCTGCAATGAAAAATATATCAGGTTTTTGTTCATATTCGTGGTTCGTCATGTGCATGTGTTCTGTCAATAGCGATGTCGAACCACCCTTTCCAACACGTTATTATGAGAAGAGAACGCCACAAAAGTGTTTTGCTATTGGGACACTTGGGTAGTTCTCCTTCGAAATTCTAGTAAACCACCAAACCTACCCAGTTATTGGAAATAACTTGTGAATACACATTGTAGCTTGCATTAAACTTCAGTGCTGTTTTCTTGTGGATGAATCTTTGTTAAATCTTCACCCTCCGACCGTTGTAATGCTGTATTGCTGTATTTCATCATACTGTGTTTTGTAGCGCCATGATGTTATTATCAAAGATCTTCTGTTACCGACATTATACCTGAAATTTTATTATCGCTTGCTGACTTGCGAACAGCTATTTGCCGACTTATATGAACGTGCTTTTATCCACGCGGTGTTTTTGTCTTGACATGTTTTGTGTAATGTAAAAAAGAAAATAGTTATTTTCCTTTTCAAGTGTGTCAAACATGAAACCTATGACCAGGTCCGGATTAAGGGGGGGGGGCAATTGCCGCGGGCCCCCGCTGCAAGGAGGCCCCCCGTGATGAAATTTATTTGTTTTAAATAAATTACTTGTTTGAAAAATTTTTGTGATTCTGAAGCCATACAAGAATACAACTCTATATTATATTCCTATGTTGCATTAAAGTATCAGGGGTACCCAACAGCAACTTATTTCTCTAAAAGTTTGTCTGTCTGCTAGTTTTAGTAAACGCTACTGGACATGGGTGGTGGAACCTTTTTCAAAGTGGGGGGGCACTAGTGCACATCAAAAAAATTGTAAAAAATTTTTTGTGGTTTGAATTAGCAACTGTGACGTCACAAGCATTGAAGTATGACGTCATTACATATGCACACCATTTGAAGGTCTAAATTACACAAATTTAGACAAAATTACACAACTGTGAAAACGTATCAGTGAACCACATGAAACTAAAATAGGCTGTTACAGAGGCCACCCAGGCAATCAGTGTCACTCGGTCTCATCATACGATTTATTCTGATTGAATAAAACCGTTCGATGCTTGCGTCACTGAAATTTACATTTGCTCTCATTCTGGCTGGCATTATCGTTGCTCTGTGAGGTTATGTTATGTAGCAATCAATGAGAAATTCTCACGATAACTTCTCCATTGTTGAGTAACGTACGTCACAGAGCAGTAATAAAGCCAATAAGCCCTCCGCTTACTAGGCTCATTTATATTAGCCCGTGTTGTTGGACAATGTATTGTTCATTTGAAATTATTCTCAAAATGGGAACTGTCCATTGAATTGAACTTTAAATCCAATGTTCTATACAAGTCCACTGCTTCAAAACACATTCAATCCGATATGAACTATGTTTTAAAAAATACTTAACTGCATAGGACAGCTCGAACTCTGCTGGATAAGCCTGAGTAAAGCGCAAGCCAGGGTCTACGAGAAGGGGTACGAGAGGTACACTGCACCCGGGCCCAAGGAATACTGGGGCCTGGGAGGATGAAAGTGTGCATGCTAAGTTTTTCTGTAATCAAGCCCAAAATTACTTGTGTATAAGCTAGTTGCCAGTGTCACAATTAATGCATTTCTAAATCTTGGTATGGTAGATGTTTTATCTACAATCTGATTACTATGGAAACAAGCTATACACGTTTCAACGAGAAACTCAGAAGCTAGGGAGCCCGGTATTTGTCTTCGTACCCCTGGGTAAAATTATGCAAGCAACCTGAATTGAACTGAGGAAAAAAATATGCAAGCAACGTGAATTAAACTGCGGAAACGCTGCTCTCAATCACAATTTTAATCGGGAAAACTTTTTTATCGTTTAAATCAAACTCTTAATTCCTGTACTCTATCTCGACTCCTCCATTTAATCTAACACTATTTAAATCTTTAACAAACATTAATAACTTTGAAATAAACTTTCTGCATTCT
>JGI24022J15233_10009149_pt1 | contig 11134 bp, 6 predicted proteins | sample Ectturendosymbi2_FD_15233 | JGI IMG/M metagenome (IMG submission 15233)
TTAAAAAATGTAGCATAGAACGGCTAGACAGGCAAAACAAAAAGTTTGCGCCAATCTTGATCATCACTGAAGCAAAAAATGCTCATATATTTAATGCAGTATTTTAATATTGCGATCCTGGCAGTAGGTCTCATACTGTTACCTGAGTCTTTTCCAGATACCAGTAAATTGATTCAACTTTTTCAGATTCAAATCCAATCCAAAAACTATATTGCAAAATATAATGCAAATACGGAAACCGCATCTTGTTTAGCCTAAATCTAAATTTCTGCCACTGTTATTAGCCTAAGACCATGTGGCGACGTGATTACGCCACATATAACGTTGAATTCGTAGCAGCAATAGAAAAGCGAACCTGGTAAAATGTGTAATCGCAATTGCTATTATGCTGAGGATCGTCGATTCGACTGTTTCTTTGGTTAACTAAGGGCGACGCAGCAACAACGTCCCTTCCTTTTTGCAGTGAACCGCACCTATCGCACGTTCTTTTTGTGAAGGTTGCACCACCTTCACATCCTGGTGAAAGCACCACTTTTTGTGATTGGAAAGCCCAGGCTGCAAGTATGCAAAGCTTCACACTGTGGCAGCAAGCAACAATAGAGATCCCACGTCGTGCTCATTCTATTTCTGCTTGTTTGCGACACATATATAAGGGTGTTGTTCTTCAAGTACATCCCGTTCGTGGCGAATCGCACATTGAACACAACACAAACTGAGTGGTTGCAACACTTGCAGCAAAATTGGGCTAGACTTTTTGAAATGACTGAGAGTGAAAGGGACAAGTAAAATACACACTGTGAAAACTTAGATATAAATAACTTGTAATCAAACTTGTTAAAACAACATTGGACACCAGTTTTTAACCTATCGGGCGCCATTTAATAGCAAGTTGGTCACCCTTTTCTAACTTATCGGGCACCATTTTATAGCATGTTAAGCGTCATTTCATAGCATAAAAAATGTAATAGAAAAAATGTGAAATTTCATGCGACTTGACATTGACTCGAGCTTGCAAACCAATGACTCGAAGTGACTCGACAGTTTTTGTGACTCGACTCGACCAAGTCATGACACGACTCGAAAAAATTTTAGATGACTCTGACTCGACAAAAACGACTCGGGCACATCACTGCCATTTTCTTGCACGATTGTTGGTGCTGCTCGAGATTACTTCATGAACTTTGTAAGTGATGGTCGAGCAAATGCAGTTTTCCCCTCAGACTGTGCAAGACACAACAAGTACATGTCCCCAGAATTCATCAACAGAATAGATCTTTGTTTGCCTTACTGCCTTTTGTGGACAAGCGTTATGCTTGGTACGTTTACAAGGATAATGTTGGTCTTGTCTTACTAAGCATTGTCGTTCTGACACAGTAACACTAGTTTTGCAGGTGATCTAGGTAGGCATGGTTATTCACAAGTATATAAAGACTACTAGGATTATTACAAGGTTGTGAAACCGAGTCCACTTCGAGTAGGCCCTACGTTATTAGTTTTTAGAGAATATCTTCAAAAATTGTAGGCTACATATTTGGCTCTTAACTTATTTTCACTTCGCGCCTGAAATTTGAATGCAGACATTTTCATCAGAAAACCGCACACAAGGACAAATTGAGAAATCTCACCAAGAACTTAAGAGGACACGACTGCGAAACAGAAAATACAAGAACTTAGCTGAGCTAGCTGTAGTTTACCATCGCACGCGTGATGCACTTGTGGCAGAACATGAAGACGGATTAAGGAAGAAATTCGCCAAAAAAAATTAAGGTACAACATACACCAAAGCAATATTCGTTCTGAAGTATGCATGTCTTTTATACAATGCAATTGTTTACATTCAAAGAAAAACAAGGTGTCTGCTTGCAATGACACTGCGGAGGAGAAATGGGCTAGTCGAAGTCAGAAGCAGAACGTTACTGAAAAAAAGATCAATGTTAGGTGGTCAGCCGAGATCTGTCTGCCTCAGACCTTGTCTGTGCGTATAAAGCATGCTTTACATTTTGTACAAAATCTCAACATCCCGAAAAGTGTTGCTCAAAATTTTGACAGATATGGAATCTGCATGAAATACCAAATACGGTGATATTAAACATGTGCTCGTGGGTTGTGCGTAAAGTTGTAAAAAAGATCAATGTTAGGTTGTCAGCCGAGATCTGTCTGCTTCAGACAATGTCTGTGGGTGAAAAACATGCTTTACATTTCGTACAAAATCTCTAGATTCCGAAAAGTGTTGCTCGAAATTTTGACAGATATGGAATCTGTATGAAATACCAAAGACGATGATATCAAACATGTGCTCGTGGGTTGTGCGGAAAATTGTGTAAAATTGGTGTAAAGACGGTTGATTTATCGTTTTTTGGGCCATGCTTATGATGTTGTTTTCTTGTTTTGGAGATGTGTTTTGCATTTCAATGTGCTTTTTTTTGTTGAAAAAGGTTTCCAACCTTTCTGATATTGCTTTCCTGTTCAGTGCAGTGAAAAATATTTTTTCTTTATCACCCCTTGGCAATTTGAAAAAAGTTTGACGAACCTCGCATCCAATCGTAAGTGCGGCTAACTTCACCTTGGTGTGTATGTGGACATTTTAAATATTATTTTTAGCATGTTGGAGTAACAGAAAATAAATAGCATGAACGTACTGAAGCTTAATATTTAAGTATAACTTCCCACCATATTGTTTAGAATTTGAAAGTTTCACAGATTTTGAAGTGAAGCATGGTCACAGGGATTGCAATGGTTTTCTTGCCACTCTCTTTAGTCTCTAACTGAAAATTGAGTGCAGTAATATGAGAAATAATGAAGTGAAAATATAGTATACAATGCATCACATAGCATTTCTATGTTTCCAGTTGCACGTGTCATAAAGTATGATAACAAGAAGAAGACATCTACTTGTATTTTATTAACTTATTTTATAATTCATTGATGAAGATTTGCAATTTTACATCTTTTGAGCTGCAATCCCTGTACTCCTGTACTGTAGTGGTTCTTAACCTGTGGGAAATCACCCCGTAAAAGGGATAATTCGACATTTTTGGCCCCAGGGTGATGTAGATTGTTGTTTTTTGATTATGTTGCGCTAAAATATTTTCAACTTCAAAGAATGTAGAGTTTTGTGTGTGTTCATATGTTGTTTCATTTTACTTAAAAAACAATGCCTTCTTTGATGTCATAGTACTGAAGTGTCTCATGCATCATAGCTCATGGTCAAGCGACTAGTGGTTGTTACCAGTGCAAGCAGTAGTGTAGTCTAGTGCATAGGCTGAAAGCTGTTGGATGCCTTCAAAGAAATGCAGCTACAAAGAAGCTTTTCTGAAGTTTGATTTTACAAGTGTTAATGATTAGGCTTGACAGTTTGATAGTAAAAACGCAGTATCAGCTTTCATATGATTGTGTTTTTGAAGGACATTTGAATGTTAATTTATGACATCATTTCTGTGTTGCTTTATTATTGATTGCAAGTTATGATTTGTAATTTTTTTCGAATGGGTTATTGATATACACTAGGTTCTTTTTACAGGTGATGATATTTGATATTGAAAAGGTGAAGTACCACTGTTGTAGATGAACATTTATAATAATTTATTTTGAAATAGTTTGATATATTTGTTGGCTCAATTCAAATCCATTATTGGTTAACACCTACATTCAACCTGTTGCAATAGATGTCACCTGTTTTTATGCAATGTCCTACTTTTTTGAATAATCTTGCAAAAAATTTGACATGACTGGTGACCTTGAGGATGACAGTGCATACACCAGTACTGGTCTTTGGCAGTAGTCAATGAGAATACAGCATTTTAGCCCATGTGCATAGTCATGCCTACCCATGGACATAGTCATGCCTATCCATAGATTTACCCAGCCTGCTTACCACTAAACGTGTTGTTGCCTGCTACTGCCCTCTTTTGCATTGCCTAATGTATATAAAGCAGATATTGCTTTTTGAATGCTCCTTTACTGTAAGTTTTGCTAATGTCCCTTGAAGTGTAATTTTTCTTGGCTGAATTCTTGCAAATTGGTTTTCTTTTCTTTATTTGCTCTTTGTGTGCTTTGTTTATTTGCTCTTATTTTCTCATCACTTGTTGTAGTGTTCCAGAGTTATTCTCTGAGACATTCTAGTTTATGTTACCAGCACGAAATGCACTTGTTAAAGCTTACTCACTTTCACAATAACATTATTTCAGATATTCATTACAAGGAGTAGAGGTTAAGCAAAAGAATCTATTTGCTTTTCACTGATGTGAAATAGTTTGCTATGGTGACTTTTATGAGTAATTTTTATGCACTCTAATCTGTTGTTGCAGAAGGGAGAAAAAATTTGAAAGGTTCTTTGAACTAAGTAATACATTAGTAAACTAAGTCTTGAAGCGAGATTTTGTGGTGAACACAAATGTTTTTCTTGTATCTGTACAGATTGTACATGTGACCAGCATTTAATTTTTATTAGAGGTCAATTTGTTGTATTTACAAGCCACTGCTAACTCAGTGAAATGTTTAATTTAAGACCATGTTGCTGATGTGCTTAACAAACTATTATTTTGATAACTGCAACAAGAAAACAACTTGATGTAAATAGATTTTTCATTTAAGTAAAAAAAGTTTCTAGAAGCTGTTTATCCTTGACTTCCTGAAATATTTGATGAGTAAGCATAACATTACGACAAACTGAAGTAAACGTGAAGACGTAGTGAACTCGCTGTACTGGCCCTGCCATCAGACCACCTGATCTTATTTACTCCGGCATGCAAGTTAACGTGGCGCTCACAACAATGATTGACATGTTCAAAAGTAAAGTCCACCAACATCCTCTTTCACAACAATAATTATGTCACGAAAACGCGGTGGACCGTGGGATTTTAGTAATTCTCGTGCGTGTTCGACGTAACCCAGCGTGACTATTCGTGGTCGCACTAGGTACACTAGGCGCTGGCACGTTCGGTACATGAAGATCCCAAAATCATACAATGGTGTTTCTTCACAAGTAGTGCCAGAAACGATCGGTTACAACGGTAACGAACACCATTTACTTCAACAACATAAGATCGAGGTGCAACCATTTTGATACATTTCCCAAGCAACCAGTGGCGCATCTAGCCTGAAAAAAGGGGTCTGTCGCGGAAGCGCAGCTTTTGGTATCACTTTTCAGCATAAAACTACATTTTCTATTAAGACTAGAAATCGACCGATGAATTTTGCAATTTTGTCAAAGTTCGGAAACCCAAGTTGCTACTTCGTCTCTGATTAATTAACGCAAATTCTCTGTACTCTTCCTTAGGATGCGCAGCCCTCCGACTGCATCAAGTAGTGCGCAATGTTCATACCACTCCGCAATTGTCCCCATAAACCGCTCTATGACGTAACATTCGCTCACAGGTTTTTGCGCGCGCGGTAAGCAGATGACTGCCTGCAAACAAATCAGGGAAACTAACTACAGTAAGACCTCGTTTATCCAAACTACTTTGTTTCGTCAAATTATATCGGTTTAGCGAGGTATCCGGAAAATCGGAATCAGGCCTGTAGCCACGGGAGGCATTCGGGGGCAATCCGCCTTAATATTTTTGTGCTCTAAATTTTGTTGTGCTAAGAAAATTTTTTATTAAAATATATAATAAAAACAGAAGTCTTGAGCGTCTAAAAATGTTTTTGCCCCCCCAAACCTTTAGACCTGGATACGGGTCTGTCCTAAGCGAACGCTCAATGGGGAAACAGAAACAAACTGTAGAGTAGTCTCAAACAAACTGTCAACTTAAGCAAATATGTAGACTACATATGAAACATGACTAAATGAAACTCTCATAGTTGTTTTTGTTTATTAGCAGGTGAGATTAAACACGAAAAAACTGTACAGGAGACCTATAACTGCGTCCGGCAGGGTCTGCCACTGTTATATTTATTGTGCGTAGCAAATTGACTTTCACCTTTCCATTATGATTCAATTAAGAACTAAGTAACAGTTGGCGTAATCCGGTTTAGCGTTTTTTTTTCGATTCATATGACACATCCGTTCCTAAATTTCCGAGTCGGTGTCGGACAGCAAGGTTTGCGGATTAAAGGGGTGAAATGCGTTGGGAGAAATCTGTTCCTAGCAATTTGTTTCGGATAGCGGGGATTCCGGTGATGGAGTTCGGACAAACAGGTCTGACTGTATTTGGAATAGATGGTGGTATTGATCTCATTGTCAAAACACATGAGAAAATATTTTCAAGTTATAATTGCTTTCCGGGCACAGCGCATTTATTACATCACAATTGCTGTTTCTTCCTACAAACATGCTGCTGAAAAGATACTTAGCTTGTCGAACATTCAGCAAATGTCAGTCGTACAGCAATGAGAGCTGTTTAGCCAAACGTACATACACTTTAAGTGTAGTTAAAGTCTTATAAAATCGATGCTGACAACCAGCTGCGCAACTGCGTCTGTAGAGCGCACTGTCTATCAAAAAGACGGTGTTATAATATACTTGCAAAATCACTGCGGAGAAAAACGATTGAATTGCAATTGCTGTTTATTACTTTTCATCGCAATATAAAAGTGAATTACTCGAAATCAATATAGGACTTTTTGCACAGCAAACAACATCGTCAACGGCTTAATTCTAAAAAGACTATTTTCGAAATACGACGCTTGACTGATATTTGTTCAGATAATGCGGCCACAATCTTTCAATATGAGAAGTTGCTTATAAAAATATAGTTTTAGTGGAAACGAACCCACGTTACTTGGCGTGACCCCGAGGAAAGCCAAAACTTGCTTAATTTTGTCATAACCTATAGATAAAATTTAGCCCGAAACTGCAAAACGAAACGAGCGTGATTGGAGACTTTCCTCTCGCCATGAAGCGAAATATTACAAAACAGCTCCTGCGTCTGCGCGTCAGTGTACGAGATTCTGACAGCATTAGAGCCGGCACTGCCAGAGGAGGAAATTCAGAAACACGTGCGTTCGACGCAATATCAATTTCGAGTGTTAAAAACGTGGATTGTTTCATGTCACTGCGCAGGTGCTATTTAGACAAGGCAGTAACGTTGTTGTTTCGTAATAGTACTATGAAACGTTACAAGGGAAATGTAGGCTGTTGCCTGTTCCAAAACACCCGCATTAGAGACCTGCTGTGACAGCGTGTGGTATTTTATCGGCTTTAATGCTGATTACCTGCGGGGCAAAGGGGTCTGTCATGACAGCCAAACAGACCCCCTAGATGCGCCCCTGATGGCAACTTATTATTTTTACCGTCTCCAAACAAGTAAGTATCGATTATATTTTAGCAGCCGTGTATTCTGCATTTTTCATATTCAGTACTTAAACTAGACATTGCCAAAAAGGATTTGTAACTCCGCTGAGGTTGCATGGCTGAGTTGGCTTTTTTTGTGTTCCTCATATTTTTGTCACTTGAGTCATTATGTGCATTTGTAGAAGGGAAAAAAAGAAAAAATTGTTGGGGATAAAGTTTGGTTTTGAAATTTCACAAGAGATAAATGATTAAAAAAGTTTAAGAACCTCTTGCCCTATGTGAAATAGTCTATAAATTTGTGACATCTTTCCTCATCAGAATGTCCGACAAACAGCGGTGACATTTTATGCTTTAATTACTAATCAAGTGTGATACATTCTTGAGTGGATTAGACTGAGTGGTATCATTTTAAGACCCCTAAAAGACTTCAAGCGAAAATGTTCTGTTTAACTTTTAAAAACAAATCAAATATGACAAAAGCACTACAAGTAGAACATTGCTTACCTCAATGACAACAATGTTTTGAGAAAATCGCTTTGCAATCTTTTACAACCACGTTCTTTAGCAACCTTTGATAATACATTCACTGATTCTAGAGTAGGTGAGCCAGACTTATCAGATGTAAACAGAGCGCAAATGGCATCACAACACCACTTTCTAACATCTGCATCTGGATCATCATTGGCCAGAGGCACAAGAACCATAGTAATGTTGTTGTGAAAGTTGAAATGAGAAGCATTGATATAAAGTTCACATAGAGAATGTATAGCAATTTTGCCAACACTCTGTTGAGCTTCACGTGATAGAAGAAGATTTCTTCCTGTAAAAAATTCATAGATACTCAATAAGTGGTGGTCTAAACAGTTCAGACAGATATTTTATTAAAGATCATTATTCAAAAATATTTAGTTTTGAAGCTGATATGACTGCTCGACCTGATTTACAAAATCAATCACTTCAATTCAAGGTTTAACATGTGGTTTAAAAAGGGTACATGGCCCCATATCATCACTTAGTGATGATGCAGCAGACTTTAAGAAAAACAAGCATACATGTCAAAAATTCCATCTGCATGGCCAGAATCTATTATTGCTCGGGTCACATTGTAGTCCAGTTCTTCATTGCTTGCATCAAATGCAATGCCGACTGCTGTATGGCTGTGAACTTTCAAATTCTATTTTTTACTAAATTCTATCTAAACCAAATGTATTGCAAAACATATCATAAACTATTTTTCATTGTGTCATTCAATAACGTACCAATACAAATTGTACATCCAACTTGAATTACTCAAAAAAATTTCAAAACCACATGAGCAAGCACAACTAATAGCTGAAATGCTGCAAACATCATCAGATGCATCTGTCCATAACAGCATATGCTGCTGTAAACACCAGTTGCTGCAAACCTAGCAGTCTGACACAATGATCACCCAACAGCACCAAAAGTTCATATAAAATTGAGTGATAAACAGGCTTTTCACCAGTTACTTTATACTGTATTATTTCATAAAATAAGCAAAATCATATTCAAGAAAAAGACAATATCACTTAAAAGAATTTCAGCAACACACCTTTCCTTGCCTGAAACCCATTTACCTTAAACCAGCCAGCAGGCCAAACACAGCAGAGTTAAACCAAACTACAGCAGAGTTAAACCTGAGGATATCATAAAGTTGATTGATTGAGATAATGGATTGAGCATTACCAACACAAGTACTGTGAGACCACCTTTCTTGCCTTACCATGCATAGCCTATATAATATTCAGTTGTCCAGTAGTGGGTAAAACAAAATTATTATACCAGAAGTGACAAAGTGACAACATACACACTAAATAGTGTGTAATAATCTTATTACACAATTACAACTAAACTTGCAAAAGTATTTCAATATCTGTTGTTGCAGCTTCAATAAAATATCGATGAAGAGAAAATACTGTGCTGCAATTGCAAGAGAAGTTTGACCTAACAATAAATGACTTTTTTGACCTAATAACTTGGGAGTTGCTCATTGCATGAGTGTGACATTTGGTCTGTTGACGTTTCATAAACTTAAAAAAACAAGGAAAATTTTTGACTTTACTGACTTTTAATTGCCTTAGACATGATCAAGATCAGCAAGATGAAGCTTGAAAATCTACCTAAACCAATTTTCTAGTCTCAGCTCCATTGCCACTCCTTGGGATAGCATGTGTATTATGGGAGTTGTTGTCAACCTTACCCTTTGGGCAATATTTTGTCTATCAAGTACCCCTTGGCTGTAAGAATGAGCACAAAAATGAGAAATGTACTGATAATTATTGCACTTTTATGTTAAAATTTCACTATAAAAACACTTTAAAAAATTCATGTAGCGCTTGGAGCACTTTGGCATACCCCCATTTGAGAACCACTATATTATGGCATGATATAGGGGACTGCAAAGTTTAAACGAACAAAGTATTGACTTTTAGGTATGTTCGCAACGTTTTTGGAGAATTATGAAAAACAATCTAATGGAAAAATATTTGAACAAAAATACAACTAAAATTGTGACAATGCTTATAAACTTAAATTGTATAGTTACTGCATGTTCACGAAAAAGTTAACATATAATAATGAAAATAACACAACATGTGTGTTTGTTGGGGGTTGGTGCACAATAAAAAAATAATGCAACAAATGCAGTACATATTGCTTAAATGACCGAAACGCACTTGCTTTCGTCAGACTGCGTTTTCCCAAGTTCACGTAAGTGGTAATTAGCCAAAACTATTGCTGCCATTTTCTAGCAATCTCAAAGTGTGATCTTCAGCAGATCAATTAATTTTCACATTGCATCACTGTGACAGTGGGCATAAAAAAAAATTCTTTATAAAGTGCTTCACAAAATTGGTTCCTTTCAGGAAGCAGAACAAGTTTTATAACTCTAATAACCTTTAATTATATAATGCCAATTATTTGAAATACATATGAGCATGGAAAGTTTGGTCATTCTAAATATCCACTACTGCAAACCATGTACATTCAAACCTACTGAAATTATTTCATAACATTGTATATAAAATAAAATCATTTTTCCAGTACATGATACTACCTCCTGCAAAGTATTCTTTGCTTAGCAGTTGTATAAACTCATATGATAATCATAAATTTTCATGTAAGTAAAGGAAAATATACCATTTGGTTGCCTCCGGGCTTTGATCATATTTTCCAATATTTGCAAAAAGCTTTTGTATTGTTGAACCAGACCTTCTTCATACTCAGTAAGCTTTTTAACATCTTTAGAAAGTTTGACTTCTTTTTCTTTCTCAGTGCGTTCTCTGATTCTGTAACCTGAATAAATTTGAATATCAAAGCATTCAGAACAAGATGCCATCCTAAGTCAACATGAAAACAATACAAGTCTTTAGCACTAGCATGCTCTTTTTATACAACTTTTATACAGCACCTACAGTTAAATAAATCATTTAGTTACTTCTGTTTTTCATTTAAGTGTTTGTCTTAGACACAAGCACCATATCACATTTAGTTAACACTTTGAGAGCCAGCGTACAATATATTCGTACTTCGATTTCGGCCTAAAAAACAGCAGTTTTTGGTTGCCTTACCAATACCCTAGTTCCTCTGCCAACTGCGCTAGAGAGCTGTTCAAGGGCTCAAACAGATCGGCCAGTCTAGTAGATTGCACCCGAAAAAACATTATTCGGTTGGGGGGTGCAGATTTTTTGTGACTGACGACATAAGAAAGTAGTTTTTTGGGTCATTTTGGCTCATGTTGCCTGGCCTAGGGCCCAACCGCTAGGCCAAAAGTGTTTCTCTGAAGTTTTCATTGGAAACTAGGCTCGAGTCCGAGTCTTTTGAGCCTTTGATCGACTTTCTAGTGTTTCTGGTTCAAAAGTTATGATCTAAAATAAACAA
>JGI24022J15233_10009150_pt1 | contig 11134 bp, 5 predicted proteins | sample Ectturendosymbi2_FD_15233 | JGI IMG/M metagenome (IMG submission 15233)
TGGGTGCTGGAAGATACTCATCTTTCAACTCCTCCCAAATCGCACTGCATGTTTCCGGAACAATTTTGCTTACAGAAGCTCGACTGATCCTGTACGCTGTTTCTGTTGTGAAATAGCTATCTCCGGTGGCTGAGAACCTGGAAAGAACGATAATCCTCCTAGAAATTTATATTTTCCCCAATCTGTTAAATTGCAATTGTGTACTAAGGCCTACAATAAAGAACAGCAAGGCTTACATAATGCTGACTGAAAAGCAGGCCCGTAACCAGCTTGGGACACCAGGAGGGGCGAAGAGTTTTCTGAGAGGGGCCCATATTTTTTGTACTATGTCCGATATTTTCAAACTATATCCAACACATTTTNCCAGGGGGNGGCGAAAAATTTTCTAGGGGGACTTTACGGGCCTGCTGAAAAGTATTATGCGACAACAACGCCAGCAACTGGAAGTCTGTTAGACGCACGNTAAAGATATAAGCATTTAAAGCAATGTTAGCCTCCCCTAAAGTAACAGCAAGCCTCTCTGCAGCAGAAATGGGCTGTCGGAGCCGCGTACTTTGCTTCCGTATTCTCGGTTGTATCTTNGNCAGAAGTCTGTCGAAATTTTCTGGAGTCATCCGAAATGACGTGTAAAAGAACGACTCCCTCACGTCACGCATCAGGTTAAAATAATCCCCTGAAAACAACATGTTGCCNTGGTTGGTAAAAAAACTAAATACACCTAGTTTACAACTACANTGGTAAACTATACAGCTGTGACGAAAGTACAAGGCGNATAACAGGGCGTTCAAAGATTGCCAGCATCAAGGTCCANAATAGATTTTGCGTAGATTCGGCGGGAGATTAATTTTGAAAAGATCCTAGTGAAATTATGGTGATGGCCTGTAGCCCTACACTTTACCGTGTTAATGAAGTAGGTTGCACAGTTATTGAAATTTGTAACGAGATTGCAGGAAATGCAAATACGAAGTGATTGCAATGTGAAAATGACAAAAATCTTATATGTCAAATTTGCATGTGGGCACGGGGGTCATGAAATGATGATACGATCCACCACCATAAACCCCGTGCGCGACGGCATTGCATCAGTTTGGCCTAGATATATGCAGTACGCCTACATCGACGATGAGTAATTGAAAATGCCATACCTGTTCTGTGCGAAATTCTTTGCAGGAAGTGATGCACCCAATATCTACGCTTACTCTTCTGTTTCAAATGCTGGTACAACAGAATTAGGCACATCCGTAAAAGAGGTCTATTCCGTTTTCTAGCCATCACCAAAAGATAACTGGTGTGTAAACCGTCCGAACAATAAGCAAGGAAGCAACCTTGACACGCTTCGAAAACTGATTTGCCACAAGGCTACGTCCGGGCTTTGCAGACACGCAGTCTCGGCTTGTGTGCGCCAGTGTAAACAGCTTTCGTGCACGTATTTGTGCGTGCCTCACTGTGCGCCAGGGTAAATCAGCCTTTAGTCGGTACTTCGCTCGTCGAGCTGAACGCGTTCCGGGTTTTCGATCGCGCCGTAACAATACAAACGTGTGTGAAGGTTATTGGTGTAGAACCAGTAAGCCATAAAGGTTGTTTTGAAATACCCCCGAAAGCACTAGGCAGCAGGGATAAAGTGAGAGTTGCAGGTGAAGCGTTATAAACGTTTGAGATGTGGGTTCCGTTAATATTGATAGTTATCCATTAGGTAGGTTCCCCTGCGTATTACCGACAAGTGAGAACGAGATGAAAGATCGTGCAATGGTGGTGAAACCGTGGTGTTTGCTTTGGATGTGATCAGCCAGAGTGAACCCGTGTAACTTAAGTTGGTCAGTCATGGTTTGGTGCGTCTCATGAATTAGTACAGCGGTGATTTTCATTTCACGAGCCATTTTCTGGATTCGCTCTCGCTTTGCAGTGTCCATCATTTAACATTGATTTGTAGAATGACCAACGGTTCATCGCCAGAAGCAAATGCTTCTCGTCCTGCAAAGGACGGACTGCGATTTTGGGTGCAGCTTGCCGTAGATCAGGGGTCGGCAACCTTTTGGTAAATGTGTGCCGAGTTAAGATTCCAAATCATTCAGTGTGCCAGCTACATCCGTATTTTTGCACAAGTCATGGTCAATAATACGTCTTGTGAATCATAACCAAATTGATATGTAAAACTTGGAGTTTCTGCGTGCCATTGGAAATTGCTTGGCGTGCCAAGCGTGGCACGCGTGCCGCAGGTTGCCGACACCTGCCGTAGATGAATCATTCGAGGTAGGAATCCCTTGTGTTTGACCATTGGGGTATCCATGCTATGTGTGCTGATACCGATTTCGCTAGTTGGGATGAGCTACCCAGTCAGACGACGTAGACGTATCTATAGCTCCCGCCCTTTGCCTATGCTCATTTGCCTATGTTGATCGTCAAGGATTGTATGTAATAGCAACGAGGTGATCAACCTGCACCCAAAGCAGACTGACGACCTGTTACTAGCTTTTGCTTGGCATATCGCGGTGGGAGGGAGGGAAAAAGTGAGAAAGGATTCGCTCAATTGGCGCATACGGCGCACAGCGATTTTTGGCGTGAGGTGAGAGTTTTGCCGTTGTTATTGCTGAATGCTAAACATTGTATACACCGCTTGAGTCACTCACCTGTCTTAGGAGGACAACAGTGACGTAGCGAGGCTATGTGGTGCCAGGGCCGACCACAAAAATTCCGCCCCCTCACGTTCCAAATAAAAGAAGATCATGCTTCTTTTTAGAAAAGATATACGGAATATTAAAACATATTTAACATCAGAATCACAAACTCACCTAATGAAATGGTTATCTTTTTTATTCTCAATTATGTGCCTTGATGTTTCTGCTTGTTCGCCACATTTCTCATCATTTGCTCTTCCTATTTTCTTCTGCCTTCTTTACATGTGTATCTATGGACCCAGCACACTTCATTAAATTTTCTTCCCTGTTGGCTTTCATTCTACGGTAAGCCAAGCCACTTAACTTTAACTGTTTACTCGTTTTAAGGAGTTAAACAAAAATCACAATATCTGTGTTAATGCGCGGGGGGCAATTAGAGACGTCATGGTGGGATACCTACTCTACAGATGCATGCATTTATTTATCTTTATATTTCGTGTAGTATCTCCGTTTATAGCTATCGGTAAACAAAGTATACACACTGCATATGTGGCAGGCTAGTATAATAAATTTAATGATCTAATCTTGCAGTAGCCTAATGTAAAGAATGATTCATTATTCACTTCACGTTTCAATAGCAGTTTAGTGGTTTATTTCTCTGACAATATGTAAACGGTTTCAAACGTTTAACTCAGTCGCCACTGGCGCGGGGTCCTCTTTCAAGGGAGGACCCATTTAGAAAAAAATTGTCAAAAAAGCTTAAAACCGGCTCTGGTGGAGAAGTTTTGGCTTACAGCCTCCATCGTGACTTGCAAACTTGTTATAGCTTTTGGGGTTGATTTCTTCAAATTACTCGTGTATAGTGTTGTTCCTTACCTTCGTCTTTTAGCAATAGACGTCTATTTTGAAGACTGTATTGTCAAACTCTACTACGTATGACATCCGTCTATTTACTGCTCAGAAGTGATTGCGTCTTAAGTTCGAGGGAAATCGTTCTGAACAACTTTATCCAGTACAGTCATTGCAAGTTGTGCAATTGTTTCGGCTGAAGTCATAGCTAAAGATACTATTTGCTCCTGCCTTAAGTTTCAGACTAAGGTTCATCGCCTTTAATTTGTCCACATTAGAGCAGCTCCTTTTCTAAGCTTTTCTTATTGAAATGACCTTTTCTATGACTGCAAATGTTAAGTGTACCACTGAACAAAGGAGTCAAACCTTTTACGAAACTCACATTTCCTATCAGCCGGCAATGGTTCACTTTACTTGCAGATCACGCCTACAATCTGAGCTCTAGATTACCCACGCAAACACACCAACTGCCTTAACACTCTTCACGAACGACATTTTCCCTTACTTTGAGTCATTCAGACAGCATCGATTCAATTGAAGCTGAGAAGCTCTGCTCTTGCAGAGTTTTTCACTTCACCTGACAACATTTGATGTTGATAAGACCACGTAATGACTAGGCTATACAGTAGCTTGTGGCACTTGTTTATTGAAAACCTCTCAACAATAGCATGAGACATGCCAAGAAATGTTTGTCACCAATGCCTAGGTGTTAGGTGATGCAATCATGTGCCGTTGCTAAAGATCGAACGATAGGAGAGAAAGGACTAAGGTGGTTTTGACTCACCTTGATTTCAAACAGACCCATTTTTGTCAGATTTTGAGTGTGGGGCAATTTCAAGTCAAACAGAGGGGTAGGTTAGCACCCTGGATGTAATACAGATTTTTGTGTAATCCATTCATCAATTTGATTTCTCCAGAGCCACATTTCCAAGGTTTTTAGGTTAGTGCTTCTAATCACAAAAACTGAAAGAAGTTGAAATTACTTCCAAAAATTAATTTCTAATCAACAACTTTCCGCCCAAGAGGAGTTGCCTCCCGTGTCACGGATCCCCCAGGCCTCACCACTTGCTACGCCACTGGAGGATAGACAAAATGACAAGCAAAAAGATTAAATGTTGATCATAGTAGTCACTACTATTCCATATGCAGACAGAAACTCCGTTTATGTTTTTGTGTACAAAGCAAATTTATCATGCAAGCGGTCGTGTGATACGATGAATCAACCGGCGGGACACTTGTGACACATGGACCGAGGTTCGGCCTTAGCAAGTGCGGGGCCCGATTGGAAGCACTTATGCGGGACCTCACTTAGTGGGGTGTGCAGAACTTTTTTAGAGGAGAATCACGTCATAACGATAGATATTCGTTGATGTGAAAGTGAGGACGGGGGCATGACCAACTTTCCCCTTTTCAACATAAACTTCACGGATAACGCCGTAACACCCAATAAATGCATGAGTTGCTACGTTCAATACCTCCAGAGATGAGATATTTGATGTAGTGCCACTGCACACACAGAGCTAAAATTTTGCAGTAACAGCAACAGATCCTATACTCGATGTCGAGTATATCAGCCATGGGCAATCTACCGCTTCACCATCTGGCAGTACTCTTTTGCAGGGGAAATTAAACAAACATGTCCGATCACTCTCGTTTTAGGAGAAAATTTCTGTTGTGACGGTAGGTGGTTCGTCTCTTTGGGCTAAATACAGTATATAGTTCCTAACATTCCGACTCACGACAACTGGCCATGTAGCAGAATCGTTTGTTAATCCAATAGTTCCGCAAAATTTTGAATTTTCAACTTTTGCAAACCTCATCAGATGCACCAGCTTCTTACTTAGTCAGACTCAACAATTTCGAAATGACTTATCTCACTTCCCTTACATAAACTTCCACTTTGACTATTTGCAGGGCCGCTACCAGTTGATTTATTGGGGAGAAAAATGATTGTAATTTGTTGTTGTACCAAAAAACTAAATATGTTTTTTTTCAATTTAGGGTGGTAACTGCCCTGTTGTCTCCCTCTAGTTGCGGACTTGACTACCTATCTGACATAACTTCATCAGGCTAGCTGTCTAAGCTGTTGCCATCTACACTGTGGTGTGGCTCTTCTTGAGCTTTGTGTTATTTTTTTGAGGTAAAGTTCTGTTAAAATGCTTCTCCAATGCACCTTTATCTTTTACTGCTTTGGGTTATGTTTGCCCTCAGCTTTAGCCTTCTCTTAAATGTCATTTACAATTTTAGCTTATGTTTCTTGGTCTTTGAACTCATGGTATTTAACTTAGTTACAGAAAAAATATATTATTAAATAAATAACCCAAATCCAACTAATAAAACAAAAAAGAACAAAACACCAATATAATACCTGCCTATCACTATACTTTACACTTGCACAATGGTTACAGATAGTGAAATTCGCTAGAGCACCGGGTTAAGAACACACACCGCTTATTAGAGCAGGCCTTGAAAAAAAATTTTCTCTTCCGGCTTCGAAGATGAAATATATGAAGTAATTACAGATTTCGCAATAACTATAAACCTACTTTTCGGAAATTTTTCAAAACAGGCAGTAGCCTCAAAAACTTCTACAAAACCCATCGCACCTATGTTCCTTTTCAGACTTTGTGCAGTTTCTAGTTTGTTAGGCTGTATCTCAAAAATTGCAGTGCCAATCTGTGTGAGAATGATGCCATAATCCTTGTTTCGGCAATATCTCATGATGCAAATCTCACCACAAGAACATATTAGGTTTAGTTCGCTTAGATCTAACTGTCACTTCTCTTTCGCCGAATGAGTTGGTCCCACCATATCTGTTACTTCGCAAATGGCTTAATTGTCAATAATCGTTAAAGAAAGTTTCTGTTACTTTTTGAGGAACCGTTGTTTTGTGCACATCTGTAATTATCTTCAGTTCGCATAATTAACACTAGGTTTGTTTCAAACGTTTCCGCCAATTTCAGATTGCCTCATCAGATTTCTACGAGAATGAAATTGAGTAAGACTGACTAACGAGCACACAATGGCAATTACGAACTAAAGTTAACCTTCAGAAGACAAGTATCTGTTGAAACAGCAATAACTATCGAATCGTAACTTGCAGATACTATTAAAACTTGACCTGCCCAATACGAAACGCTTGTAACTGAAACAGAAAACAGCTTCAAAACTTAACCCTCTCTATTGTAACTAGCTGCCATTGAAAAAAGTTAGACTACAGATTGTCCAAAAACAGTGACCATTGTTACAATTAAAGAAGGATTTGTGATGACTGAGGGCGTTAAAAAACGCACAGTTCACTTTGATTTTTTTTGAAAACGGGCCTCACGCTTAAAAATACTTTGGGCTCCGCGCCGGCACTACACACGCAGCTTCGATTGAAATTAAGTTAGTAGGCGCGCCCTTTGGCGCGGGGCCCGATTGGAAGCAATCGGTCCAATCGGCTAAACACCGGCCCTGCTCACAACTGTCGAAGATCCTACATTCGGTCGGTACAACCTGTTTGTAGAAACCGAATGTAGGATCTTCGACAGTTCCTACAACCTGTTTTTTTTCGACAGTTCCTACAATTGGTCATTTGTTTGCTGAGACATTTCGGTCACTTGTCTCACAGTTGTATTAAAACTCGCCGTGGCAGTATTCATTAGCCTGTATTTTCAGACATTCTGAACGAAATGACTTAATTTTTTCGGTCATTTTAAAACATTTCTGTCTATGACCGAAAAAAAAACCAGCCTACAAACTATAAACTTGCTTTAATGTTCTAAATGAAAATTTTTTTAGCAAGTTTGATGTTTGAAGTAAAGTTTCTACAAAGGTGGCAAGGCATTTACCGTGTCCATACGCCAGATGTCATTGGGGCTTCTGAATCACTGGTCTCGTCATTATGCAATACCACGGGAAGTGACTGGGAAATCTTGATATAACCGTGATTCCCGTAGTTAATCAGCGGTTTTGCTGCACGCTTGATTGAAAATATTTTTAAAAGCTGGTCATAAGGTCTCTCATGTCTGCAAAATATTTCTGCCACTCAAAATGGTCACTTCCTTTCAACGAATGGTTTCTCAAAATGGTCATTTCCTTTCAACAAATGGTTTGGGTTTAAAAAAACAGCAGTATCATGTTTGAAACCGAAATTTCATTGCGATAAGAATTATTGCAAAAGCAAAAGTTGTCAGAGACATAACGTAAACGTTTCGGTAACCACTGCTGCCATCGTCAGTACAAGTAAACAAGCGTACCTGCTGCAAGTTCCTGCAGCCTGTACGAAGAAGGGTGCTGAAAGATAATAAAAGCACAAAAAAACTGTGACGGCAGTGACGCGTTATCAGTCACGTGACTCAGCGGGACACGGGCCGGGAGTGATGACGTGTGACGTCACGGATGATGCACGAAGCCTCGTTACTGGTTAAATCAGAGATGGCATCGATGGGATGTTTGCATTAAGCTCTGGCTTATCTTGAATCAACAAAGAATCAAGAATACGCAACCTCCGACAATTGTTGTCATTAGCAATGACCTCGGAGCTTTGAAAATCAACCCGATGATCTGGGTTGGCCTGTAAATGTCTGCAGACTGACGAGCTTGATGAAGTTCGGTGCTCCCTTATACGAGTGGAAAACATTTGCAAAACATTAAGCGCAAATGTGTTGCTATAATCAAAGATGAAAGTCATAAACTCTTCTTCTAAATTACATCATGTTAACAACAATGCAAAGGATGACAACCAGCCTTGCCCAGACACAACGCAAGTACTCGCTGAACGATTCACAAAAGTACATCATAATTTTCACCCAGGGATGATATCTATCACAAAACATTTACTTTTTATGGGGACACTTTGAAAACTAAAATAAGTTTATCGTATTTTATTACGTAAACAATGAAAAAGTGACTTTTAGTTAGATTATGTATGTAATGCAAATTGTTAAACATTGGGCTGTCGGTGTCTTGCTTTTGTTGAACAGTGTCGCAACCTTCTTAAAAACCTGGACTAGTGGCATTGATGTTTTGTCTTCACATCAAGAGTCCAATGTCCTCACATGTGAAGAAGTGCGAGCAATATCATAGCAAATGCCTTTCATTCATTTTTTGTTTTTGAATTGTCACTTCAGTAATAAATACAGTATGCTTTCCATGTACATGTAACTGCACAAGGATCGTCTGGGAACATGATTGTCATTTACCTATTTATTCGACACCTATCCTGGACAGTGGCGCAACTAGAAATTCAGACCAGGGGGGAAACTTAGCTGAAAGGGTCCCACTAGCCAACACTCAGAAAAAAACTGGAGAAATGATGGTGAATCCGGATGTGGATGATTATTATGAAACCCTAAATCACCGGAAAATACTCCGAAAAACGCAAAAAACAACAACCTACTGAAAACCAAAAGAATGCTATAACCGAAATATACGCTAAGTGGGGGACCGGTTTTTATATTTAGCTTGCCAGGGCCCGGGGGATTCGCTCCTCTGTCCCCCGCCAGTTACGCCATTGATCGTGGGACTTGAATTATCACTTGTCAATATCAAGAAGAGCCGTTCTATTTGTAACCAGGTCAGGATTACGTTTCAGACAATGTTTTTTTCCGATCTCGCTGCGGATAGCCAAAACCATGTCAAACACTAGCGCGAAACATGCTGCAGGGTATTTTTCAAATACATTTTACAGATATAAGAGATTGATTGGGACCATTGTTTCCTCTGCGCAACTGCGCAGTAACACCAGACCATTCGTGAACTTGCAACATTGCAAATTTAGTATTGTATATATATCGCATGGCCCTTTTACTGCTCAAAACGCTTCACTATAGTTGTGTGTTTGCATGGGTGCGAAATTGCATGCTCGTTAAAACATGTGCTCAGAATAAAATTTTCTTAGAGGAACACTGTTTGGGACATCAACAGGGCTCCTATTTGCTTTGCCTATTATGAAAAATAGGGGCCCATCTTTTTTGACCCGCTTCAAAACATTTGTGAAACAATGATATAAAGTGCTTTTAAACTGTGGTGATTCCCTGAAAGATTGCGTATTCAATCATCAAAAGTCGCCATTTTTGTCCTACAAAAAGTAACCATATTTGTGCGATACCCAAAGATTCTCACAGAGCAGAGGTTCCCAACCTGGGGTGTATGTGCCCCTGGTAGTACATTTGCCTATCTGAAAGGGTACATTTAAGGGTAGCGGTAGAAGGGAAAAACATATATATTTCCAAAAAATTATACATATATCAGTGAATATTATTTTCAAATATCATTATATGCTTATTGTTAAATATATTTATAATTTAGGGGTACATGGTTAGAGAAAGGTTGGGCACCCCTGTCATAGAGAATCTGGATTATATAAACAAGTGAAGACTTTTTTGGCTTCCCTCCATATGACTCTCCACCCTAAACGGCTGGTCTGGAACCTCCATTGGTCCACGCGGTCGAGCATTTTAGTTGACTTACACACACTTTGTCGAAGCTCTTTCTTTACCCAAAGTTTCATTTATCACGATTTCGAGGTAGTGACAGTACATTTATTACTTTTATTAGGCGATGAATGGGTTCACGGTGCTTGCAAAAGTGATTCAGTGAAATTGATTATATCACAAGCTCTGCTTCAAGGATCGGAACCAAGTGTCCTTACCTTTGCTGAACTTCGCGCTTGGCGAGCTCCCAAGTTCGAAATAAATAGCCAGGGTGACGATATCAACAACGCACGACCACACCAGAGTCATCATAAACTGAAATGCACAAGTTTCATAATTCAGCGAAAGCCCAGTCATACATTGAGTGCTAAGTTTATACGCGGCCACTATGTTTATTTTCACGATTGTTTAAGGACATTTCTTACATGCGTTGGTATGTCATCTCAGTTTATATCCCTGTACCTTTGCTGACATGATCTAGTTACTTTTTATTCGAAGACTTTTCTGTTTCTATGATCCTGCGCTTTGTTTTACTACTTCTACTGTTTGCATAATGCCTAATCGTTTTCTTTTTGTACACTGCCGACAACCGAAAATGCAGTACTGCTATTCGCGTCATTGATTGTGACTTATCGCGGTCCAGACTGCATACCTCAGATCTAGAAACATCTCTGGTGTTGAATACATTGACTTGTCGATGGGACACTTTTTTCTGTCCCATCCCGTGGCAGCTTGCGACCGTCCCACGCCATGGGATTCCCGCGGAACTATTATTACGAAGTACAGTATATCATGTGTATGTCTAGCCTCCACACAGCGGCCGTTAAGCAACCCTAAAACACAAATATAAAAATACTTTGCTGTGCGCACATAACGGCACTTGTCTTCAGAAAATTCCTAGTATATGACGTAAAATTATACACGATGCGATATGAGACAATTTCAAGCTCACTGCCCCGTTCCGTTCCAGTGGACAACACTGTGAATGTCACGGTCAGGTTGGAAACGACGTGAGTCACCATCCAGCACCTTAACCATACTATTTGGCCTCGGAGGGACAAATCAAAATTTGCTGCGAAGTAAATCGAAGTCTGATCCCATCAATCTATAGCTCTTAGAGAGCTATATAGAACCGGAGTATATTACCGATGCATAACATTTCCCTCGTCAAAAACTTAGTAACTTCACTTAAGTGTCTCAACCAGGTCACAAGTAGGTACTCAGCCTCGTCGGGCAAAGGGCCCATTGGCC
>JGI24022J15233_10009154_pt1 | contig 11132 bp, 6 predicted proteins | sample Ectturendosymbi2_FD_15233 | JGI IMG/M metagenome (IMG submission 15233)
CACCTAACGGTTGGCCTCCAGGGCCAGGCAAAGTGGGCCAAGGTGGCCTAAAAGTCCTCCACTTATGACGTCACTCAAGACAACCTGCAACCCCCAAGCAAAAAATTTTTTTTCGAGTCTAATCTACTAGACTTGCCACGTTTTTTGAGATTTTCGCCGAGTCGCTGGAGCGAACAAGAGCGGAGATATTCATCCGCAAAGCCACGTTCGAATCAGCTGCTTTTTGCGAACCGCTTGAATTAACCTGGTTCTCACAGTGTTAAGAAAAATGTTAGGTACCTAGTATGGACCTGTAGGGACCTGATTTCTCTAATTCTAAGGACCTGGTTTTCTCTGATTCTAGGGACCCGATGATAATTTTCTCTGATTNTAGAAACCCNTTATTCAATTCTAGTGACCCAAATCAGGTTGCTAAAACACCTTAACAGTTTTGCACGCTGGTTAATTCAAGTGGTTCANGCAAAAACAGCTGGATCGCGCTTGGCTTTGCGCAGGAATTTCTCTGGTCCGGTAAGCGCTACAGACCTGGTCAAAAGCTCAAAAGACTTGGCAAGTCTTGTAGTTTGCACTCGCAAAGAAATTTTTTTGGTTGGGCGGTGCGAATTTTATGAGTGACNTCATAAGTGGAGGACTTTTAGACCACCTTGGCCCATTTCACCTGACCNTGGGCCNAAACTGCTAGATGGTAGTATTTCACTGATGTTTTTATTGGAAACTAGGCTACAATCAGAGTCTTTTGATACTTTGGATGACCTGCTGGGGTTTCGGGTGCAAAAGTTATGATCTAAAGCAATAAAATTTTTGACTAATTAGACAATTAATTTGTCCATTTTAGTTCATAACTTCTGAACCAGAAATGCTAGAAAGTCAATCAAAGGCTCAAAAGACGGGGACTTGAGCCTAGCTTCCAATGAAAACTTCAGCGAAATACTTTGGCCTAGCAGTTGAGCCACAGGCCAGGTAACATGAGCCAAAATGGATGACGTCATACATAAGAAATCCGCAATCCCCAACAAAAAAATTATTTTTGAGTGCTGGCTAGAAGATTGGCTTATCCGTTTGAGGATTTGAACAGCTCTCTAGCGAAATCGGCGGAGGAGCTAGGGCGTTGGTAAGGCAACTGACAACTGCTGGTTTTAGGCCGATTTCAAAGTATGAATATCATGCCCTGGCTGTCAAAGTGTTAAAAAACCCTGTAGTAGAGTTTAAAATTTTATAATCTGCATGTGAGATACTTTTATGTTGCAATGTCAGTATGCTGCATGTGCTTACTAAGGACAGAGTTAATACAATTACCTTGGGTAGATAGTGTTGCGATCGGAAATCCCGAGCGGCATGTGCACAAAGCTTCGCATCGTGGCAGCAAGCAACAATAGAGATCATGCTCGCAATCTCTCTTACTATTGCTTGGTCGCGCTACATATATGATGGTATTATTCTTCACACACATCCCTTAGTGGTGAATCACACAGTCAACGCAACACTACCGGAGAGGTTGCAACAATAGTTTTTGTTACTAACTGTGTACTCCAACTCATATTAAACAAATTTTGTAAAAACAGTTGATAGAAACAAAAAATTTATGCACATGCTTGAAAGATACCATACCTAATAATGCAAATGAAGATTATTTTTTTACACAAGAGTGTGGAACTTGGGCTTCAATAAGGTTTATGCATTTTTTGAATGTAATGCAGTTTTCAAGAAATATTTTAGAGTGAATGTAGATGTTTAGGCTAAAAATTATATTTTATAGCCCTGGCGTCAACAAACACCAGTTTGCAGCCCTGCCCTAGTCTGCAAGCTATTTGTTACTAGTCTGCACAGAAAAAATAAATTCCATGTCCAAAAAAGTTTGTAAAGTGGGTTTTCTGTAGTGATGGCAAACAAGACAATATCACAAAGTAAACTGGAGGTAAGAAATATACTGTGGGTAGCATTGTATGCTATTCCAAAAATGGACCATCTCGTTTCAGAAAAGCAAGCTCAAGATCATGGCGAGTTGCATAAAATTTACATGCAATCAAAATTTGTGATTTCATTTCAAATGCATTTATCTGGCATACTTTGAAGGTTGGTCTGCAGAAATAATATTTCCCTTTATGGTAAAGGTTCATAGTGCAACCAATTACCAATTCGTAGTGCAAAACAGGTTGCTACCCACTGTCACAGTCCAATGTGTTTTGATGTTGTTGTGTAACTGAACAGCATTATTTTCTTTGAATTACCCTGACGCATAACAACCTTATCTCACAGAATATTAGCCAAACTTCATGCCACAAAACCAATAACATGAGAATGTTGGAGATACATTAATTAAGATTTGCCAGTAAAAAGAGCAAAATGATGACATGTATATANATGTGTTTGCAAACCATACATGCAGATCAGAAATATTGTAATGTTGCTGACATGGCACTTGTGACATGCATTGTGGTATTTATTTTATATTGTTAAGTCCTTGCTGCAGAATTGCTGAGCTCANTGGATTTACGTGTTTTTTTATGAAGCTGCAGGAAAGTGAGTGATCAGTGACAGAGGATTAGTTTTGTGACAGTTTGTACACAGATGGTAGAATTATTTACTCAGAACTTTGTCCATATCGTCGGTGGTCACGGTCAGTAGTCAGCAAGTTTGCAGAAATGTTACAACTAATATGTCAGCATACCTACTGTACGTCTTCAGAAAAACAAGCGAAGGCATATAAAAATTAGTCATATTGAAATAGGATTGCCGACTAACTGAACAAGGGAATATCCCTATCCAACCTTTACTAAAATTATGGCATGGGGAAGTTTACCTGAGGGTGAGGAAATGCCATGTTCATTGAATGTGACAGTGGCTACAAACTTCTGAAAGAACAGGATATTTTTATGCTGTTAGAGTTACACACCTTAGGGACAGAATTACTGGTTGCTGCAATCCATTATGTCCCACCAATTTTCACTATGGACCAGTTTAATATAGGCATTATCTTCACAGACTGGCCTTCAATGTGTGGAAAATGAACACATAATATAAATTAGTATCTTCAAAAGTAATTATTTGTGTTTCTTTGAAATAATCGAATTTGGACAAGTGAATGATGCATCAATTCCAACTTCGCTGCAATATGTTGTTGTGGCTTATGTGGTCTTATTATACTTTTACAAATGATTGTAAATAATTAATTGCTACAGTGTGACCTGGTAACAAATGCTTCATGGATTGGTGCTGGCCTGCAGCCTGGTGGTTAAAGAACACTGCCTGATCCATTTGGTTTCCACTTGTGTAGATCACAGCTAAAAGCCTAAACAATTTTATGTAAATAAGAGAACCTAAACTCATGCAAAGTTCTGTCAATTATATTAATATTTGAATTGTGCTAAGTCTATATCTAGCTCAACTCCCATTTTGTAAGCAATATTTTCAAATCTTATTCAGATTATTAAGTTCTTTTTTGAATTTTTGATTTAACAATTTAAGCCAACATCAGTTGAGTTTAAGACAACACATTTCTTGTCACGCTGAGCTCCACTTGGTGCCAAGCATTAGTATAAAGTCTCAATACGTTAAGTATAGATTTTAACATGTGAACAAATGCTGAATATTTGCTCAATATTTTTCCGTTCTTCGCTACTCTTTGCAATCTGTTATCACTCAGCAAATTGTCTGGGCATAAAATTATTGCACTGTGAAATCTGGTCAAACTTGCTTGGCTTCAACTTTCAAGGCATTGGTCAAAGGCCAAAACTTCTGCCAAACTTTTGTTTCTTCCCTGATTGCTGATAAGACCAGTTGTCTTACCCTCACCCTGTATAAACTAGTACTGTATACTCACTGAATGTCTCAGAAGAATGTATTTTTGAATTTGTGTAGACCAGTGTTTCTCTAACGTTTTTGGCCCATAGACCATATTTTCAAAAAGAATATCTGATGAATCACTTTGCTATGCTTACACCTCATCAAGAACTTGTCAAAAATATATTGCACATAGGTCAGTGAACTCAAGGGCATGGTTTATCAAGGATTTATGGAACTCTCTGTGGACCACTAGAAACTTGGTGGTTTATGTCAGCGTAGCAAAGCAGGTGGTTCACCTGGACCATGTTGAGAATCACTGGCTTAGACTTAATATATCACTTGGTGCTGGAGAGAAAGTTTACTGCGGATGTTTAAATTACTGTGTGCATGATTGGTGTATTTCCCAGGTGAAGGGGATCAAATGCTTGGCAATTTCATATAGTTGGGGATATGATAATGTGAATGAGATGTGCATTACCTCTAGCTGTAGTGGATTTAAACTTTGCTTTCATAAGCATATATGTGCATAATAAGCTCTTTCACAGTTTTCCAATTTGTAAACATGGTTGCCATGGCAAAAAATATGAAAAAAAAATTTCTGCATGTTTTGTTGCAGAAATAATGGATTCATCAGATGGATTTTTCTGGGGTACACCAGCTGTGTCAAGTAGTAGTGGAAGCTCTGTAATTACTAATTCTGTTGATGGATTTATTCAGCAAGCAGAGATTATTGCACAGCAGGTAGGCAGGTTTCAGTGGTGACATTTGTAGTGAATGGCCGATAAAATGGTTGCTGCAGTATTTTAATAATTTTTTTTGTTTCAAAACAGACAAAACGCTTGTTTTGTTTCTTCCTCGGAAAATATTTTAAGATGTCTGCAATGTTGGCCAGCGCTGATACAAAGAATTACCCAGTGTTTCAGTCGAAGTACATGTGGAATTAGAGCTGTCATTAATGAAGTGCAATTTGCTATCTAGTAACCACTCCCCAGGATGTAGTTGAACAATCATTGTCACTACATCTTTTTTTGTGATAGCTGCTGTGTTTTTATTCCATATATTTAAAAACAAATTTAAACCAATCTATTAATATTTTTTGCAACTTGAATCTGTTTATTTAGTTTTCAATTATGCTTGTTTTACATTGGTATAGTTTGGCCTAGTATTAATGACAAATTCTGTTTTGAGGCAATATGAAAATTATGCTGGATGATGACTCAAAAATTGATTTAGCAAAGAAGATAATATATGTTAAAAAATGATTGAGTCTTAATATTATTGTTTGATGTGTGGCAATATATGTTGCATGGACTTTCTGCCATACTAAAATGTGTTAATTATTATTCCTTTTGAAAACTGCCTTTGTGAAAATAGTGTATATGATTTTTTATTGTACTGTATTTCCCAACAGTTTTGTGCCTAGTTGCTTCTTTCTAATTATTGAAGTTGCTGAAAAATGGAATAGTATAATTTAAAGCATGAGTTTTTCTAGTAAATTTATATCTTCACCCAAGAATCCATGGCAATTTTTGAGTGTTATCTGGAACTTGTTAAGCGTGTCTTCTGATACAAATTTCAATTAAATTTTGTTTGGACTTTTGACAAGGTAGTTTATTCCAGACTGTCTGCAAACAACATACAAACAAAAAAAATATTATCCAAGTAGGGCCATTCCACACTTGTTTGAATACCAAGTGCATTATGTATATTAATGAGTAAATGAAATGCAAGCTATATGGCTAGAGATGTTTATTACTGACGTTTGTTTTTTGTATTTAATTTCAACTGTTCAATACTTTTTTTCCAATTATGACAAAACTCATAAACAGTTTTGTGTTTGGCATTTAAAGATTTAAAGTCTGTAAAACAATCATAGCTGCAGGATTTGCATCAGAGTGGGTTACCATGTCCAATAAGCACTAATTTCTGTAACAGATGATGTGTAACATTACATAGAAGTATTGAACTTGTCTGTTATTGGGAATTAGGAACATGTCCCACAAATTCCACGTTGCACCTTGCTTCTTTGATCACTCAGTTTAAGTTTGCAAGTGTTAACCAACTGATACTGATTAAAAACAGTTGTTTGTGTACATTGAAGAGTTGCAATTCAACAATGCATTTGAAATATATATTTGATTGTGTTTGTTTATGAATTTATTATACAATACTGTTGTTCATGAGTTTATATACTGTGCTATCGGCAATCTGTCTTTGTTCTACTGGAAAACAGCAAAGTTGTCAATTGTTTAAGTTAACCACATCGTTGCTCCGGATGGTGGAATAAGCTTGAACTGTAACTAAAACCTTGTGAAAGAGCTTGCGGAATTTGAATGAAGCTATCATTGAGAGATCAAAATATATTATCCTTCTATTCTGATCTATTTTGAAAGCTTTCAATCTTGATTTGAAAAGAAATTGAATGCTTTTAGTACAATGAGACATCGAATAACTTTTTGAAGAAATTGGAAATGACCATTTTGTATCATTTCATTTCGTAGTAAGTTGTGTTGAGCTGCGGTAAATTTTCATGCTTGCTGTAATCTCAAGGTTGTATTTGTGGTTTCATTCTCACGATCAGTGCTTGTTGTTGCTCTGAAAACTCCTGGTGCCCTTCAGATTAAAATGTTTTGTTATGCATTATGACCTATTGGATGCATTTGGATCAAGAGACAGAGAAGAACTGATTTTTTAAACACAACACACGTTAGTGAATGTGTTGTAATTCAATTACATATTTCTAACAGCAGCAGCAGCAGCAGCAACAACCGCAAAACTTAAGCGACACCACAAAGACGTCTGCAATACCCGCTACGTCAAGTGCACCGCAGACCGCTTTCGTGTAAGTGAACTTAAACTTGCTGGCAGTTTTGCTATTGCTTTATAAAAGGTTTTGAACTGTGGTCGATGCATCACGTAGGCAGCAAAATAATCAGCATGCTACGGACAATGAAGATGCGAAAGAAGAAAATACGTTAAATTCACAAGATGGTTTGTTACCAATCGACATAGTAAATCCTGATGCCATCGAACCGAAAGCCCGGTCATACACGTGCAGAATATGTCAGGTATGTGTGTGTCATAGTATTCTTACTTAAGTGTTGTTTGACGATATTTCCTATTTTTTAGACGCTCGTCGAATAGACATTATAAAAATCNATGCACTTTTGATCGCGAAAACCTTGATTTGTGACAGCGGTGCAAAACACTCTTTTGCTATTACCGGTCGCATTAAGTTCATTTTTATGAATAGCGGCCGCCAGTGGGTTCAAGTTATTTTTATGAATTACGTTTAGGAAGAGGATTTACCTGATAATATCCCATTTACTCGTGCGCATAAGTATAATAAAATGTCAAACATTGTAATGAATTTATTCAAGCGCAATACCAGACGTCGGTTTGGCCGTTTTTCTGTTAAAAGAGTTTTCTAAATGCACGGCCGCCACAAATTTCATGTGAATTTATATCATTAATTTTCATCGAGGCCGCGTGTGGCCGTACGGCCGCAGGTTGTGCACCCCTGATTTATGAGATAAGCTGCGATTGTAAGCCTAGCTAAATCTTCCATGTTTAGTCTTGTTATGCTAGTTAATAATTCCATTTCAGTACGTTTTTATTAGTCGATTCTGATAGTCGGAAATACTGTACTCACACGATATGTTGCAAAAGTATATTTTTTTCCTAAAATTCCATAAGATTGACTAAACCTGAATGTGTAACGTACTCCGCTTAGTTGACGTATTGCACTCTGCGGAAGAACACAAGAAACTGTAACTGAATGTTTATGTTTCTTGCGTTGTCTTCACCGTGTCCTAGAATTTTAGTTTAATTTCGAAAAACTCCACGCGCGTAGTAACTGGCTTTGGTTGCGGTGAAGCTGATTCTGCAACTTGCTTGGTGCTGAGTAGAGCACTTGCTTGTGTCAATTTTCAAGCAGCAAGAGTTTTACTGACACAAATAATGAAATGTCGCCTCGGGTGCAATGCACGAATGGGAGCCGCATAAACGCAAAAATGAACATGCACGGCTTCAATGAAGTTAAATTCAGCTTGATCACTGTTTTTTGGTCATCAGATTTGTATGAAACGTTTCTTTACGCCAGGGGTCTCTAAACGTTTTTGTCAGGTCCACACAAGCCAATACACAACAATTCGAGGGCCGGACAATTACGTAGTGTGATTGCTTTGGGGTATGTTAGATTCTACCAAATCAACAAACTTTTCGTAAATATATCAGTTTTTACATTATTGACAAAATGACTTAGCGACCAGATAAAATTGTTTCGCGGGCCGGAGGAAATGGCTTCGCGGTCCGCAGTTTGGAGACCTCTGCTTTACGCGAACCCCTGTGTTGTCCGGTAACGGTGCGGTGAGCATAGTTTACAAGCCAAGGGCCTTCTGCTTCTTTTTCACAGGTCACATTCCCGAACAAAAGCGCGGTGACTGTGCACTCACGGCTTCACACTGATCACCAGGGTAAACCTTACCGGTAAATATTATGTTTTCTAATTTTGTTACTTCGGAAACACACGGCAATACAGGACTTGTGGTGTTGCTGTGAAGCGTATTATTACATAAGTGCTGGCGGAATGGGTGAGAACGATAACAAACGTTTGGAAACAGAATGCACTTGCACATATAGAACTTGTAAAAATACTTTCGTTCGTGTTAAGTACATCTGTATGCGACCCGAAGGAATTGATGGTAAGTCGGTGAAAGCTTATTGCTTCCGGATTGGAAGAATCGACGCGCAAAACTGATGCGCGCTGCAACCATTCCTTTTGTTGCTGCTGCGTAGGTGCAATTTCTGCGGCAAGGGCTTCTCGACCAATTTCTACCTGAAACAGCACGAACGGATCCACAGCGGCCAAAAGCCTTACAAGTGTCCCATGTGCGACCACTCTTTCAAGCAGCTTTCGCATGTTCAGCAACACGTCAGGTGTGTAACGTGTTAAAAGGCCGTTCGTGTCCCGGCCGGCTATGTGTGTTAAATATGTAAAGGCACACTAAACACAAAACTGATGCACGGGAAAGCGGAGGTCGTTGTTTTTAAGTTGCGATGCGCTCGTGTAACGAATGGTTTCTTCATCTAGAATTTCTGTTGCAAGACATATCGTAGGTGTTTGAAGAGAAGAGACGAGAGGGCACAAAGTCCATGGGCAGTGAAAACTCTTTTTTTTGGCATTACAGATGCGCCCTTTTTGAGTGGGCAAAAGTATTTCGTGTTAAAATTTTTAATTTTTTAAAAGCAATTGTAACATTTGTCGGTGTCAAAAATGTAGGGTATTTGTCGATTGTGAAAATGAGAGTCACTTTGGATACTTGAAAGCTTTACTGGCTATTTCCTTCCAACATGAAACAAAAGCTGGGAGTTTGTTTCGGCTAAACCGATTTTAAGTACACTGTAACTTTTTGGGTTTGACTGTTTACAAATGTTACAACCAGCATATATTTGCGTTTTTGTTTAGAATGGAGTTTCTTTCGAAGATGTATTGCATTATTGTTCGGCAGTTGATTTCTGTAATGCGAAAACTTCAAGCTGATCTTAAATGTAAGGCAGACGCCCTTCTAACATATTTTTATCCTGGGCGTCAGTCGAACGGTGTGGGCAACAGCTCGTCGAATTTGTATGAATGACAACTTCAAAGTCTATTTTCTAATGCTTGTCATGTTAGCATTGAATTGGAATGCTGCTGCGCGCAAGCAAAAAGCTTTTATCTTACCTTTGGCAGAACGCACACCGGTGTCCGGCCATACAAATGCCACTGGCCGGGATGCGGCAAGGCCTTCCTCCAGCAATCCCATCTGAAGAGCCACGAGGCGAGGCACACGCCCAAGTAAGGACGCATGCATTCGGTACCTTTTCTCGTGTTGCAACTACCGAAAGCTACACGATACCGTGCGCCTTGACTATAAGTCATACTGTGTTAGAGCAGGGGTTCCCAACCTGTGGTACACGCACATCTAGTGGCACGCGAAGGTCTTCCGGGTGGTATGCGAGTAACTTCCATTTTTTCACAAAATCCTAGATTCACAGCTTTCTAGTTCACGTTTCGAACGTTGTTTCTAAATAAAAAAATTTTTCCAGTAGCCTGCTATTCCTATTGTTTCGTAACATTATGACTTTCGATGCGCTGTTACCAAATTTACGTCACGCATCGACCAATTGGTGGAAGGTAAACAAAAAAAAATCTAATTAAATTTAGTTGTGGTCTTTTAGTGTTATTTTAATGTATGTCATTCTTCTGAATAAACTAAGATTCGATCAAATTAGTTGTTCTGGAAGAAGTGGTACGCGTTGACAATACAGGGCGCCCAAGTGGTACGAGATCGTAAACAGGTTGGGAACCCCTGTGTTGGGGCGAAGTGCTGCTTGGTAAATGGTGTACGCACGTGCGTTTTCGACAATAGCCTGGCATTGGTAAGTGATCTGTAAACAGAATCAGTTAATTTTTAGGACGTGGCTGTAGTTCCATGCGTTGCCAGTGCTCCGAGCACAATTTGCCGCTTCTTTCCGTTTCGTTTGCACCTTTTGTATGAAGGTGCGTCGTTTTGTCTGCATAAATGCGTCAAAAGCTTGTAGCGCCTTGCAAAACATGCGTTCGCTTCGCGACAGGCCCAACACTGGCGTGCGCCCGTACAAGTGCCACTGGCCCGACTGCGGCAAGTCCTTCGCCCAACTGAACAATCTCAAGTCGCACGTTGCCCGACACACCCCGGGCAAGTCGAAGAGCAAGAGCAAAGGTGCCAATAATGCTGCACCGAAGACCGCTCCCGAGACGACTGAGGTTTGTGGCGTTTATTGAGCCGTTCGAATGGTTGCGTACGTACGTATGCGTTTATACGTGCGTACATCAGCGCGCATACGTACGTACGCCTGCGTGCGTAGAGTCTGTGCTGCGTGTAAGTCTTAAGTAAAGAATGTGCTGAAACTATTTTGTTTTTACGTGTATCGAATTTCACGAACCTTCTTTTTTTAGAGAAGTGTTGCAAAGCCAATTATGTTTATTTTGTACATTAACACGCAATTCACACTCTAAGGTTAAATAGCCTTTTTCGTTTTTTTATGTAAAAAATCGTGAGCCTGACTTCTTTCGTACTTTCCCGTATTTTGTAGAGGTTTTGGTATTCACTATCCAAGCCTGCGTTTTCCCGAAGTACATCCGGTAACTTTGCTTAAAATGCTACGGTGCTTGTTGGTCTTTCAAGCATCTTTATGCTCAGGTCTCGTTTAGGCAAGTCGTTAACAAATCGTTTTCTTTAAAAATCCAGGATTCGAGCAATCCCTTCTCATTCGCAAACAACGTCATCAACCAGGCCGCGGCGGCGGCCAACATTGTTCCGGTTTCC
>JGI24022J15233_10009155_pt1 | contig 11132 bp, 6 predicted proteins | sample Ectturendosymbi2_FD_15233 | JGI IMG/M metagenome (IMG submission 15233)
ATCCTGCTTTAATGTTGTTTATTTCAATGGATAAATAAGCAAATATACAGCAAAAAAGTTTGGACTCAGTACTCCCCTTGTCTAACCCCATTAGTAACATGAAACTTTAGAAAACTAATCAGTAGTCTGTAGTCTAGTGTTTTTTTGTGAATCTAATGTTTTTTTTATCATGAAATCTAGTACTCTTCCGTAACAACAGAGTGGCAACACTAATACTGCCAGTTACATTAACTGTGGTTGGTAATCAATGCTACAAGTAAAGCTCATATGCATGCAAGACGTAGTCATAATAGTCAATTACCACAGGAAAAACAGCCACAGCACAACTTGCTATGTTTTTGTATTTTTTTTCAATGAATTAAAGCCTTAGACGCCACGCTCTACTCTCATCATAGGCTGTGCGATATGTACAAGGTAACACAAAGCAACTAAACAAAAAAAGATGAGATAACGTCAGATCAAACTTGCACCCAGGCCAATATGCTGGCAGCATTTCCCTTGACCATAGCCAGGGACAGACGCTGGTGGAGCCACTGGCGCTCACTGGGATCACTAGACATAATAGCAACAAGTTTCTTTGCAAGGCCATTCAAAATAGGATAGTGGATTTGCCATACACACTAGTGGTCTCAATTGCCAGTGGTTGAAAGTGGTAATTGCTTTGGAGGTCATGGTATTTTTGGCATATTGTGTCCTCAGCTTTTATAGCCACGAAACCAGCCTGTTTGGCAGAGTTTTTGTAGTGACCCTGAGCAAAAGTGCCCACATCTGTTGCGTCCTGTACTAGGCTTAGGCCTCAGTACCAAGGGCCAAAAGTCAGGCCATCTGACCTCCTTCCATCATTTGTCAGGCCGACAGACTCCAGGTTAGAGAGGAGACCATTGCAGGTCAACGACCTTTTGAGGATGGAGATGATGGCTAAATGTGTTGGGAAGCGGCCTGCATTGTTAGTACAGGAAAGACCATGGAGCTCCAGTTCATCAACAAATTTGCCGCAGCAGCATTTGGTGCTTTCAAAGATAGTGTTTGTGCGAAGAGAGTGACGGTATTACTATCGTATTGCCTATGCTTTTGCTGTAGGCGGGAGTGTATGACATTGTTAATTTAGTTACATGGCTGTGTTCAAGTCTCAGAGTTTGACGAAGGATTTGATATGAAACAGTGGTTCTCAACCTTTTTTCTACCACGCCTCCAATTCAAACTTTTTCAATTCAAACCCCTGACTTCAAATAGGATGTAAAAACTAATGTATTCATAGGTAAATTTATTGATCAAAGATCCCATATTGCATGGCGCATAACGTCTTTCGCCCCCCTAGAAATTAGTGACGTTCGTGTGGGGAGTAGCGCCTGCCAGTTAAGAACCACTGACGTAAAGATTTTTTGAATAAATGGGCCCATTAAGCAAGCAATACACCTATTGCAATAATGAGAAAAGGATCTGAAGTTGAACAGTTGGATATAAGAAACACTTACAGATAAAAAAAATTATTTTAAATACTGCTGATGTGAAAGAAGAGCACATTACAATAACTTAAATTTTAAAGAATCATTGTACAACTGCTAAACACATTTAAAAATGCGGCTCCATTTTGATGCTGGCTAGCCTATACCAGGGTCATAATCACCTATGTGATAGTGTTAAATCTGCAGATTTATCCAACAAATCGCTGTGCATATTGCTTGCCATTCTAGTATAAATAATGCAAGCCTACATCACCTTAAAGAATTACTGGTAGTATATCAGATCAAACATGTTCTATCTTATTAGGTAGTTTGACGAACCGAAGTTGTATTTTCAAATAACAAACAATAAAGAAAACAGGAAGCTTTCTCTTTACTCCCTGAAGCACATGCTTAATATACTATAGTATGCACATGGGTTTGCTGTTAGCATTTCATTTCGACTGCAATGTGTGGTTTTATTAATGACAGATTAAGTGTCATCACGATGTTACTAGCTGTTGTTATTTTGTATCTTAGAGGTTGCTTTGTAAGAAAGATCAGTAGTGTGTTGCACAAAGTTTACAACTGCAATAAGATAATGGAGTTTACTTTCACTGTAAACTGCTAATTTTATTGCAAATTTTGGGCTGTAATTTGGGCTAGTTTAGAGTTATTTGGGCTGGTTTGGGGCTTGTTTTATGAGGACTGGGCTGTTTTTTTAACCAGCATCTGGCAACACTGGTTGGTTGAAGCCTTTGTTGGCAAGTGAATAAGAAGGATACTGTTAAAATTCATCACTTCTGCATTGCAGCTCAAATTGCTTGTGTTGCAGTTACTCTCTTGTAAGACTGGACATACTAGCCTAATTAATTCAGGTCAGATTAGATAATCATAATGGACGAACTGAAAGTAAATTGGTTTAGTGAGTTAAATAACTTGTGGCCAGGACAATGCATGTCTTTGGAAGTAGAGGAGGTATTATTTCATGAGAAATCCAAGCATCAAGATGTGTTGGTATTCAAAAGGTAAACCAATTTGTGTATATCAGTTGCTCTCAATCAGGGGTTCCCTGGTGCAATAAGGGATTTCTCGGAGTACTAACTACATAATTTTTGTAGTTATCTGTGCAGGCTCAAATAAAAATGGCTAAAGTACAGTAACTAAATGGTGCTCCACAAGAGGTGCAGAAGTGATGCATTTTTCTGTAGGGGTTCTCACTGGAAAATTAAAAACTGTTTATCTTCAGGCTTCCACATAGATGTGCAGAATGCCTGCAGTATCTAAGTTAGATAACATATATATAACAGACAATGCTTAACTGATGCTGCTTTAATCGTGTGTTTTTTATATTTTGTGTTCAGTGAGATTATGCGCAAAAAATTAAATATCTGTATTGAAATTTACAATACTCACACTACCTTTTTGCCATTTGTTGATGTCAGTTGAGCTAGCCTACTTTCTAATCTACAACAGTCTTTCTCGGCTGCAGCAGGTGATCAAAAGCTATTTTAGCTAGACTTTGAATCAAGCCAAAATGTTATTACACAAAAACTATGTAATTTTACATATAGACAAACAGCATTTCACAATTTGCCATAATAGGTAGTTGTGCAATTGTCCATTTTTTGTATTTGATATGGGTATAGTTTTCAATGTGATACTGTATTGATCTGTAGAAATTCATAAGAATGAAATAAACATAAATACAATATAAAAACAAGAAACATGAAGTAAATCAATTACAGTTATAGCATGATAAGAAGATAAATTTGGCAAATAACATATGAGGGAAACATTTTGCTCATGTTTTTAGTGCAAATTAGGTTAAAATCCAAGTCTTTTGAGCCTTTGATTACCATAGCTTACTAGTGTTGTTAGTTCAAAAGTTATTCCCAAAAAGCCGTAAAATAAAAATTGTATTTAACAAATTTTACTTAAATTTTTTTTTACCTAACAGGGGATTTTTGTGAAAAAACACTGAAACGCCCGTGGCTTTGCACGGGAATTTCTCTGGTCCGGTATACGCTACCGACCTGGTAAAAGGCTCATAAAACGCGGCAAGTCTTCTAGTCTGCACTTGAAAAAAAGTTTTTTGCTTGGGGGTAGTTTGTGAATGATGTCATGAGTGGAGGACTTTTAGGCCACCTTGACCCAGTTTACCTGGCCTTGGGCGCCAACCGTTAGATGGTAGTATTTTGCTGAAGTTTTTACTGGAAACTAGGCTACAATCCGAGTCTTTTGATACTTTGGATGACCTGCTGGGGTTTCAGGTTCAAAAGTTATGATCTAAAGAAATAAAAATATTTGACTAATTAGCTAATTAGATCATTAATTAATTTGTTTATTTTAGATCATAACTTTTGAACCAGAAATGATAGAAAGTTGATCAAAGGCTCAAAAGACTCGCACTCAAGCCTAGTTTTCTATGAAAACTTCAGCGAAATACTTTGTCCTAGCAGTTGGGCCCTAGGCCAGGTAACATGAACCAAAATGGCCCCAAAACTACTTTGCTTGTGGCGTCACTCACAAAAAATTCACAACCCCAAACCAAAAAATTCTTTTTCGAGTGAGGACTAGAAGACTGGCCGATGTGTTTGAGCCCTTAAACAGCTCTGGCGCAATTGGCAGATGAGCTATGGCATTGGTAAGGCAACCAAAAACTGCTGTCTTGAGGCTGAAATCTAGGTACGAATATATTGTAGACCGGCTCTCAAAGTGTTAGCACTGGTAATTTTACCCTAACTTTTGAACCAGCAACCTTAAGCCATTCAAAGGCTCAAAATACTTGTATTGCAGCTTAGTTTCCAGTAAAAACTCAAGCAAAATACTTCCCTCTTGCAATTGGCCCCAGAACCTAGTAACCTCGACCAAAAAGGTTTAAACCTACCCCACTTGTGATATTACCCCCAAAATACCTGAAACCCAAAACCTAAAAAGTTGTTTATCATTGCAAACTAGAAGACGTACTTTTGAGGGTTTAGACCGCTGTGTAGCACAATCAACTGGTGAGTTATAAAGTTGCAAAGTGGCATGAAAATAACAGTTCAATGCATGATTTCAAAGTACGACATACTTGTACACTTACTCCCGAAATGTTGATAAGGTATTCTAAATGGGTGGCAATTTTTATAGTAATCACCACTTAATCTAAAATGTTACCCACTCCAGCAATTCCGAAATAATGAATTTTTTTTCTTTTTATTCATCAGTTCAAATGTGGAATTCATTTTTATTAAAATAAATAGCAATTTTTAAGATCGTATTTTTTTCAAAGTTGCACATTAGAATTTCTATTGATTTAGCAGCTGGATCAAAAGCTTTAAAATAGTGTTGGTATGACCTGTGACCAAAAATCTAGGTTGAGGCTTATTGCATGAACACTTAAGAAACTAATGTTGCAAAGTCATTGTAATTGAAAAGCACTGATTTGCACTTAGCACAACAGTAATAGATGAAAACTTGTCAAAAAGACTGAAAAGTCAGTGTCCTTTCAAATGCAACAGTTGTATTTTGTAGTAATTATTAGTGTACGCTAACATATTACATCAAATACTTGTAGTTCAAAGATAATTTAAATTGGTTTTAAGAAATGTAACATGAATTGAGCTTCACACGATAAAACTGTGGCTTCAATAGTGTGTAAATCTGCAAATGCAACACTTTTGTCTACACAAGTTTCAAATTAAGTAATATTATTTTCGTAAGTAGTGTTGCTTAGAGATGTAAAAACTTGTTATTTTCTTGTTTTATTTACATTTGTTGAAAAACATTTTCAGCAAAACCTATGGAAATGTTCTTGTGTTGGATGGTGTAATTCAATGTACAGAAAGAGATGAATTTTCATATCAAGAAATGATAACTCATCTCCCTATGTTTTCCCATCCTAACCCTAGGAAGGTATGCAAAAAGTTGTTTTTGGTATGTGCTTGCTTCAGTATAAGTGCAGGTCTGTGGCATAAACATTAAGAAATCGGAATGGTCACATTGCTAAACCATTTGAGCCTAGAATTTTGATGCTTTAGGACTGTTTTCTTTCAAAAAATCTGACCTTTGCAGAATCTGTGACTCTGTCTTTCCAAAATTTCTGACTCCTTAACATAAAGGGTATGAGGTTTGGGTGTTAAAATCAATGGAAATCATGGTGCACAGCAAGAAATCTGTTTCAACCAAAGTTCCAACTGAAATTGTGCCATTTCAACAGGAATACCCAATTTAGGAGTGTGATGTAAAAAATGATTCAATCGGACTTACGGAGTCGGACAAAAAAATCTGACTCCGACTCGTAGTGTTAGGAATCCGACTTTGACACCGACTCCACCCAAAAACCTCCGACTCCTTCCGACACTGACTCCGCAACCCTATGAATAACCATAGCTGTAAAGTTTAAATTTGTTTTGTAAATTTGTTTTCTGCCCGGCAAAGTTACTTCATTAACTCCAGGCAGCCCACCGTGTGTTGGCTGTTCCACATTTTGCGCTTCTTCATCGAACAGGAATTGTTGCTGGAGCATAAATATGACTTAGTTTAGTTGCAAGGATTCTTATAAATATGAATTATATTTGCAAGAAAATTTGGCACTGCAACTACGCATGAAGCTTTCATGCGATAGTGGTTTGGTTTGGACATTAGTCGTTTATCATTTTTAATGACATAAAAATCTAGGGGGAAATTAGTAGATCAGAGTCAAAGCATTTTTTGGAAAATAATTAGCCTTCAGCGTTTGGACAAATTTCGGTGATAGAAAATTGTTTAACAATAGCCAAGCAAGTGCAATATTGCTGTGTATTGCTGTATATCGTTTCCTTTGTCGCAAGTGTTTTAATTTCATTTATCGTCAAAGAAAATGCGTTTGAGTATCACTACTCATGATAATAATTGCTCTGAACGCATGGTTGATTGGTTTGCTTAAACAAAATTAATGCATTTAGCAAGAACTTTGAAGCAGAATTTATGGTGCATGTAAGCATCTTATTTGTCTTACTGTTATCTTGTTCACTGAACTTGAAGGGAAGTGTGGTGAACCAGGCCTCATTACAATGGCACCANGTACCCAATTTAGGATTGTGATTTTAAAAATGATCCAATTGGACGTTCGGAGTCAGACAAAAAAATCTGACTCCGACTCCCAATGTTGTTAGGACTTCAACTCCACCCAAAAACCTCTGACTCCGCAACCCGCTCTGGATGACTTGCTGGGGTTTCAAGTTAAAAAGTTATGACCTTAAAACAACAAAATTAGTAAATAATACACTAATTAAATAATTACTTGTTTTGTTTATTTTAAATCATAACTTTTGAACCAGAAACACTAGAAAGTTGACCAAGGAGGCTCAGATTCTAGTTTACTTTCCAATAAAAACTTCAGCAAAATACTTCCCTCTAGCGGTTGGGTCCTAGGCCAAGTAACATGAGTCAAAATGGTCAAAAACCTACTTACCTACCTCACTTATGACGTCACTCACAAAATAAATGAAAGCCAAAACCAAAAAAATTTTTTTTCATTGCAGACTCAGAGACTTGCTGAGTTTTTTTAGGGTTTGAACCAGGGTTGCAGTGTCTGAGGTAAAATATCCGACTTGGACCTTTCCAAAATTTCTGACTCCGACATGAACAACCTTGTTGAAGGCCTAGGTATGAAAATTATGGATCACCACTGCTATAAATATGTGTATGATTTTTTAACTGCATCATCAGTCCTGAAATTTCATCATCACAAAGTCATGAAAGCGGAACCTTGTCACCTGATTCCTTGAATAAAAGCTGGCAGCAAACCCAGAGATTTTAACTGTGTTTATTGTCGGAGATATATTTAATTAGGGTTAATCATGTTCTACAGGTGCTTGTAATTGGAGGTGGCGATGGTGGAGTAGTTCGAGAAATCTTGAAGCACCCTTGCGTAGAGACAGTTACACATTGTGAAATCGATGAGGTAAATCTTTTGACAAATTTAACTATTTTCTTCAGTGGTCAAGAAGCTTTGTATACACATCATGGTTGTGATCTCTGATCAGTAGAAGATCCGTCAGGATGTAATATATGTAATTCTCCAAAACAACCATCAGTGCTGTTTTAGCAGTCTTTTTCCTAAATCTCACAACATATTGTAAACGTGGTAGTCTATCCGATGCTGCCACTCCTAACTGTCTCCCTTAAACACACCCAGTTTAGGTCTGTTATGGGATGTGATACACAATTGTTTAAAATGTTATGCATCCTCTTACTGCAGGTTGTCATTGAAGTCTGTAAGAAATATCTTCCAAGCATGTCGAGATACATGAATGATCAAAGAGTTACACAGCATGTTGGTGATGGATTGGATTTCATAGAAAAACATGCAAAAGAATTTGATGTGATAATAACAGATTCTTCTGACCCTGATGGTATGTGTACAAGTTGATTTTTTTAGTTTTTTTTTTTTTTAATGTACTTATAGTTAATCTATTCAGATTAAAGAAACTTCTGCATGAGACTGAAAAACTTGGATCAATTTGAAGAAATAAGAATGCAGATACTTTCAAATTAAAGTCTGTCCATTGACAATAAAATATAAAAATTCGAATTATTTGTAGATGGCAAATCTTTATTGCTTGACTATGTGGCTAATCCAGTGGTGCAAAATTGCAGTTGTGCACTCGTACCACATAAACAAAAATTTTGAGTGCACGAACAAGATTGGCATTGACATAGCAGTGCCTAGTTTACAATTCTAAGTGCAATATTATGGCAAAGGTTATATGTGTGTGCTGCTAAAAATTTCTGCACGCTACCAAATATTCAAAGAAAGTTTCGCACCCCTGAGCTAATCTAAAAATTAGGGTTTTATACCTGAAGCATGATGAAATCAATCTGCACCAGAAAGTAAACGCTTGATTTATAGATGTAGGATAGCAAATGCATATATTTCAGTGCTGGTGTTATTAACTGATTGTACTNCAAACCCAATGTTGCTGTTTTTGCCAAAATTTCNTAGAAAAAGTGAAATAACAAATGTTTTCAATAGTTGCAAGCCACAGTAGTGACGTATGCAAGTGAATATGTTGCAATTTATTTCACAAGGCAACCAATTTTGTATATTTTAACCAGGGCCGGATTTAATTGATGCAAGGCTCTAGGCTAATCCACTTGTGAGGCCCCCTCTCCCACTGTTGCGAGGAAAAAATTGAAAGCGTTAATCAATTTGTGAAAATCCGAAAATGACGCTCTGAAAGTACAGTCAGTAAAAAATTCTAAATCATTACTGGAGTGCCCACAATCACTGCGTTTGTTGCTGCCTTCGACACAGAAGCGTTCAATTGCACGTAATTGTTGAAATCCTACTTGGCTGGCGGGAACAGGATTATTAACTACCACAGGCAAACCAACCGCAATCACCATAATTAAAATATTTGACAAAACATACGGTCTACGTTTTTTATAAGAATCACATCTGTTTTTTCTTATCTGTGTTAAAAAAACACACACACTGCACCTATATAGTATGTGTGGCAGCATAAAGACTTTAAAGCACAACTAAACTGTCGCGTGAAAAGATGTGAGCTTTAAAAACCAGAACCGTCGCCAGGAAGTCATGAATTGTTGCGATCGGAAAGCCCGAGCGGCAAGTGCGCAAAGCTTCACACTGTGGCAGCAAGCAACAATAGAAATCATGCGCCGCAATCAATCTATTATTGCTTGTTCGCGCCACATATATATGGTGTTGTTCTTCACGCATATTCCGTTCGTGGGGAACCACGCATCAGGGTTGCCAGATCTACTTTTTGCCAAGAGGCCAAATCTAGTCCAAAAAGAGCCAAATTTTATGACATGGGGCCAAAAAAAGAGCAACCACTTTTTCCAAATTTATCAGCAGTTACAAAGTCATATGAACCCATACTTAGCAACTTATTAAATGACATGTTCCTCAATCACAATCGTAGCGCAACAGCAAAACAAGTACGTGATGAAAGATCGTAAGAGAACAACTTAATTTCCATGTGTAGCCATAATCTGAGATAAATTTGTCATGCTTCGATAAGTGCTAATGCAACAACAATCTGCACAAAACCAACACAGATGTTCACCACCTGAAAAACAGTGTTAGGCAGCATAACAGTTCTCACTGCTACCTCCACAACTGCAGCAAGTAACAAGTATTTTGATGAACTTACTTTCATTTAACTCAGAAACTCTAAGGATCCTAACAAAATTTTGTCACCAAAAACCTTCAAAATATAGGAATTCGGTGAAAATTCCTGCAATGAATTAGTCAAAAACGTGAAAAAATATGGTTTCTCAGACAGGACCCAAGGTGGTCAGATCTAATTCTTGAAAAGGGACAGCCTATCTTGGAAAAGGGCCAAAAAAGAGCCAAAGGGCAAAACGGAAATTTTGGGGCCAACAAGTGGTATTTGGGACCAAATTTCTAAAATTTGACCCAAAAGGGTCAACCTGGCAACCCTGCCACGCATTCAGCTCAATGCCAGCGGAGAGGTTGTAACAGAATAGGGGATTTAAATTTGCGCAAGGGGTCTTGACATTCTGAAAATTTGATAAAATCTTTACTGATTTATAGTGTTTCATATATAAATATGGAAGGGCTGAGCTCACCAATGGCCACCAACTGCAAAATAATTTTGCCTTGGGTCAGCGGTAGTTGCCTTTTCTTACAAGAGCCATTCTGTTTCATCCTCCAGCACATGACGCGGCGAGGAGTCACAAAATGTTCATTCGGTTTTATTTTTCATGCGACTTCATAGGAGCACACGCTGAATTGCAATCAGCTTAATCGTCCAGTAGCCGTGGAGAAAACAACATTATTATGTCAGAAGCGACAATAAACCCATTATTATTACAGAATTGTAACTAAACATGCAAAGCGCATCAATATCTGTTGTTATAGTTTCAATAATATATGGAACAGAGAAAAATACTGTGCTGCAAGAAAAGTTTGACCTAATGATGAATTTTGACCTATCGATAAATCTTGACTTGTTTTGACCTAATAACTTTGGAATGGCTCATGGTATCTGTGTGAAACTTGGTTTGTGGACGTTTCATAAACTTTAAAGAAGGCAGAAAAATTTTGACTTATTGACTTTTGGTTGCCCTAATTATCACATAAAACTTACCGAAATCAAGGGATTTGTTACCACACAATGGCTTATTGTTATGTCACAAAAACCTTTGCAGCCCGCAATAAATTTCCTCATGTGAAAGTGGCCCGCAACACTAAAGAGGTTGGGCAAGCCTGACATAAGCCTACTCCAATACTAGGTAGGAGACCAGAATATGGGAGCTTCATCAGAGAATCGCCTCTTGTCCTTACACAGAAGGGTTGATATTGTTTTGTAATGAACAAAACAATTACAAATTTTTCTGAGTCAAAACAAATTTATTGAAGCGTGGCAGCGGCAAACACCTCGAATATTCAATTGGTTCACCGACATTTTTCGAGGGTAAAATGCGTAGACCCTCTAAAAGCTGCCAACATTTTCAATGTCCATGCATTTCTTCATGGAATTTGTAAACAAGGCCACAGGTTTGGGGTTGTAAATTCCTAAGACGAAAGTGAAAATGAACGTTGGCAGTATTTGGCCGTTTGCATAAATTTTGGATGATTTTTGTTATCTTGGTATTTGGCAATGTGCCAGATATTTTGTTGCAGCATTATTCAAGGAGTTAGCTTTAATTACCATCAGAGAAATGTGA
>JGI24022J15233_10009157_pt1 | contig 11131 bp, 7 predicted proteins | sample Ectturendosymbi2_FD_15233 | JGI IMG/M metagenome (IMG submission 15233)
TGGATGGTGTTGTCAAGAACAAAGCCGACAACGCCACCGATGAACATGCCAGTTTGCAGCAGGACAAGAATAATTTGGTCTGCTTCAGCTGAACCTGGTACAGAATATAGCAAAAAACAATATTTAAAAGCAAAACGTTTTTCACCGATAAAAATTACAATTTTTTCTAACTTTTCTTATCGCCAAACTGTAGGCAAGCGTTAACTTTATGCGTCACAAAAAAGCTTCTGTTTACATCAGTTCATGCTCAGAATGACGTTTACGAAAGATATATGGTGTTTTCAGCAATATATTTTGTAAGATCACCATCTTGCATCTGCATTGTTGATCAAATTAGCAGCACAAACTTCGAACTGCTAACCACTGTTGAACATTGTATACAAGCAGTTGGCAGGGTTGAGGGAAGAATTGCACTGCAAACTACAGTGCTTTGCTATAGCAACATTAATTTTGAATTTGGATAAAAAATGAAGTCGAGCGATGCATTTCCTTGGAAAGGAGACAATTTGATCAAGGAAAGATATGAAAAGATAATAATACGGTACTACTCAGACAATCTGTCCTACAAGTAAAACATTTTCTAGATGAATCTCCCATTAGACTCACCTGTTCTTACATAATGCGAATTTTTTTTCATCCACTCTGGGAGAGCTATCCCGATAAAAACAGAGTAGCCCATTATGACAAGATTTCTGGAGGAATTGAGGTCAACATATTGCAAGTTGGACATTCCAACTGCGGCAATCATTCCGAACATCACGCAGAACATACCTCCTGAAGAAGAATCGAAATGAGAGCATCATCCTCCAAATAACGCAACAACGTTTGCTTCACATGTAAGAGCGTGAAACCCCAACGAATGAAACGCAAATCAACGCAGGTGTCACAAAACCGAGTCTGCCTGCCAACACACCATACTCAGGGCCGGATTTAGCTGATGCGAAACCACTAGGCCAGTGTTTTTCAACCTTTTTGCTACAGTGGAACCATCCGCAAATTTTTGCGTTGCTCGTGTAACCCTACGCAATGATCCACGTGTCCATCCTGGTTTCTGTAATAAACCTGTGAAGTGGAATCGCTGTAACCGTGGTTGCGAATTTCGTTCCAGGCAATTGCGGTGTGGCGCAACCCTTGGCAGCCTGATAATGCTTTTTGTCGGGGCGGTTGTGGTGAACGCTCTCTGGTCTCTCGGTGGCCGTGGATCGAACACCCAATCTTCAAATTGGGAGACGGACACTTTACCGCTGAGCTGATCGCAGCCCTTTTTCTTATCTGTGCTCAACAGTAGCATCCAAAATATACAATTTCCTAAAAACTAAACACACTACACGTATGTGTGTGTGGCGGCCGCGAGGACCACGGCTGTAAAAATCTCGCACACACGAGCAAAACACGTCTAGTAAAACGACCCAAATTGTTACAACCGCTAGGATCACGATTCGCGTGTTTGTTACTTACTTTATAGACTGTTTGTTACTTTATAGACTTTGTTACTTTATAGACTGCAAATCCGGCCCTGCCCATACTGTAGCTATTGCAAAATTGTAACAAACATAAGCTTTAACTATAGGCAATAAGGTGCTCTTTTCAGCAATGTTTCATGCCGTCAAACACACTTTAACGAAAAGTAGTATTTCATAAGAGACAACACGTCCACGTACCGCGCATTGTTTGCTTATTTCAAAGAACTATAGTAAAGGTAATATTACCAGAAAATAAACTGCATGCAAATTTTTTATCTTCAGTTTCTTGTTAGTCACGACAATGGCCTTACAAATGCTTTGTTTTGTGAGAATTTTTTTTAGTATAACCTAAACCTTTGTACATTTCAGTTACAGAAACTACAAACAGCAATATTTAACTATGGAAATAAAAGCGTTTCATACACAAAACAAAAATTCCATGTTACAATTTTACCAACAACAGGATCAGGAATGGTCGTAAATAAAGCACCAAACTTTCCGATAACAGCCAAAATCAACATGATGATAGCTCCAGTCTGCACCACGCGACGACTTCCCACCTGAAAACGATTGCGATCAAATTTAGTAATAAAAAGAAATGAAACAAAAAACAGACCCCTGCAATCGTACATACGGCAGAAGATATAGCAAGCGTCAGTGCCTCTGACACCAGTCCTCCATTGTTTAAGAACCAACGTTAGTATCAAGTTGTCAAGACTGTGGTAACACCTTACTGCTTTCCGTTGGTGTTTTACCAGCGTAGCTTCGACAAACCGGTAGCGGAAATAGTTTGGAGGTGGCACGCGTCCACATCTAGCAACTGCCAGTGAAATGCAAAAAAAAAACTTTCACTGCCAAATACAGAGGACCGTTGTCATTGGCCTTGTGTGACAGAATTCTCCATAAGACTTATCTAAACCCGGGCCTCTGAGATAAATTTAGCAGGGAATACGACCGGTGCTAGGCCCCAAGCCTCCGTGGCCCTCAGCAAACAGCTTGGGCAAATGTCATTAAAATTCCATTCGGGAAATTTTGCATTTGTCAAGATCGTAAAGGGAACACTGTTTATAACTGCCAGCGTTGCAACTGGAGAATGCGACCATCCATTTTAGACTTGCTTAGCAATAAACTTAGCGTTCGCACTTCATCCTCCCGGTCCCCAGTTTTTACCGGGCCCGGGTACCTCCTGGCCCCAATTCCTACCGGGCCCGGATACGATGTGCCTCATGTACCCCTCACGTAGACCCTGTCTACATTATAGGTAGTGGGGATGAAATCATTTTTCAACACACCTAACACTGCTTTTATGAAAATCGCAGTGGCATTGAAATAGTAGCAGATAAATTGCACACCCAAATAGAAAAGCAAGTTATAATTCACACAGAAAGATAATACCCTGCTACTGTTAGCTGACCGAGGAGAAACGATTTCGTTTGAATAAGAAAAAAATGCGAAGCACCTTGGCTGGTAAAATATTCCTCAGAGTCAAGTAATTAAATTTCTTTGATTCCTTTCTCTGCATTTCTTGTCAACTTTTTCAACAACCCCAGCAATCTTGTTGAATATCACTGTTCTCAACACGCTAAAACCCCAAACAGCTGAAACCATTGTGTTCAAAGAAAATTTTATGCCAAGAAATGTAACTGCACTAGCAAGAACCTCGCATTTTTCGAAGAAGTGACAATTGTTTGACAACAGTATGAATAACTTCAATTTGGCTTTTTTTCTGGGATTACGTTGAAATAATACTGTTACAGGCGGTGAATTTAGGCAAACACAGTTCTTGATGCTGAACTGACACCCACGCGACTATTAGAAACTTTTCACACTTTGTGAAATATTTCTAAGGTTCGATAAAATTCTACAAGTATATCGGCACAACCCCAGCAGGGCAGACAACCCAAATCTTCGCGGACGACATTCGGGCATGACGAATAAGTGGTTTATCTCGGGACGAAGTGGTAATTTAAGTTGTTCTTGCAGAGAGTCACTTAGCACCTGTTGTCCTGACTCGAACATGGGATGAATGTTTAAAAATTTCGCAGCTTAAATAAAATCAGCGCTTGTCTAGCAGCAGTAAAAGAAAGTTTCTCGGAAGATGTTCCACAATCTTTACACCAAAAACACAACGAAACCCAATTTGAAAGATGCGGTGACCGCGGAAAATTCTTTTTTCGCAACATTGATAAAATATTTGCTGCAAATCTGTAATTGTTTAATAATTCCTCCCTTTAAGTATTGCTTAAACTGGAGCGCACATTCACAGAAAACTCTGAAAAGTTGTTACGCAGACAAAACTGTTGAGAATCGTGCTTTTTTGTGTGTGTTTCTTCCTTAGTTTCTTTGCCAAGTAAAAATTTAATAACCTTCGTATTGAAGGTTTTAGTAGGAAAAGCAGTTGATATTGCTCTTGAATTTCTGCGAACCATTACAGTGACGCATCCACCACATACGACACACCCATCACTTTTTGGTCATATCTCACGAATTGCTGGCGAATAGGGAGACAACGAGGAATTGTATGTACGTTCTATAAATATAAGTGTATATACAGATTTTTTATTTAAAATTCGTGAAAAAATGAACTTTTTTTATTCGTTGTTGATTTTAACCAGTAGGTTGCAGAAAATATTAATAACTGTTTTTGTTCTCATTGTTTACTTCAAACTTAGCGGGAAAATTTAAGTTGCATGCACGAACTTACTGTGCGATTTTCATACGGTTGCTGCCTTTAGAACGGGTGTAATGGAACCTCAAAGACGAAGAACGAAAAAAAACATTTCCGATTTTTGATGTTTGATCCCCAGACGCGAAACAAGAGGGGTGAAGCTCAGGGCCGCAACCAGCCCATGTTTTCGTTGGGGGGCAAAATGATGTAACTTGTTGCTGCACCTAAGAACGAGATATGTTTTTGAAAATTTTAGGGGGCAATTGCTCTGTTGCCCCGTCTGGTTGTGGGTCTAGTGAAGCTTGTATGTCTTTTTTGCAAAGATGGTTGTATTAATGACATTTCTTGTGTAGAATCGGTTTTTCCAACGTTTACATTTTTAGCTGTACAGCCCGTCGAAACAAGTCGCCTCAGTTATTTCAGGTATCAAAACTTGGGTTTTCCTACCCTTTAAGTCCCACGCGAGCCAAAATTTTAGCGCAAGGATTTTCTTCAACACTTTCAACCATAACTCGCCAGCCGATTGTACTAGAGAGCTGTGGAAAGTCTCAACAAATCCCGTTAGACTAGAACCTTCGATTTAAAAAAACATTTGGAGGTTTTGGATTTGAGGTTGTTTGGGGGGGTCACATATTAAGTGGGAGGATGGGTTTAGGCTTGTTTGGCCAAGGTTACCTGACCCCGGAGTTCCACCCCCTAGGGACGATTATTTGTTTGTTTTCTTTTGTGAAACTAGGCTCAAATCCACATCTTTTGAGCCCTTGATTGACTTTCTAGCGTTTGTGGTTAGCAAGTTATAACAAAATATGTTTAATTAATTAATCGAATTCCCTAGGGGATTAATTTTATTTTTTTGTTGTTTTAAGGCCATAATTTCCTAACCACAAACGCTAGAGGGCCAATCAAGGGCCCAAAGATGCGGATTTGAGCCTAGTTTCATTAAAAAAAAACAAATAAAAACCCATAGGGACTTGGACTCCTGGGTCAGGTACATTTTGGCCAAACAAGCCTAAACCTATCCTCCCACTTAATATGTCACCCCCCAAACAACCTCAAACCCAAAACTTCCAAATTATTTTTTTAATCGAAGGTACTAGTCTAGGCAACCGGATCTTTTGAGGCTTGCCACAGCTCTCTATCTCAATCAGCTGGCGAGTTATGGTTAAAAGTGTTGGCGAAGATCCTTGAAAAATCCTTGCGCCAAAATTTTGGCTCATGCGGGAGTCAAAGGGAGTGAGATCATACATGCTCAAAACATGTATCATAGTATATATGATGCTTTCGGTAGTATCCTTCCAAAAAATATCTACGATTTTGATGTAGCTCCTCCGGTTAGTGAGTTATGACCAAAAAGATGATTCTGAAAAACTATTTTCGATGAAATGGCCTGCAAAAAAACTTTAAAAAATAAAACGAAAAGATCTCGTAAAGCTTTTTGCATCGACGTTGGAGAGGCACAAATGTTTACTATTGCGTAAATCTTATGCTGCAAGTTAAGTAGTTTTTCAAGAAAATCATATTTATTCCCGTTTTTCAGTTACGGCAGGTTGGTCGCATACTCGTCATGTTGTTATAGACAGCAACTTAATATACTGTATGTCAACATGAATTACTTTTTCTTTTCGAAAAAAATTCTAAGAGCGCTTGATTGTGATTGGTGCTTGCCCATGTGTAAAATCTTTTCTGACCTCACCTCAAACAGCAAAATAAGCGAATGCACAAGACGAAGCAATGCAAATGCAAATTCCCCTGACAGACACATGCGAGCGACGTTGTCGGTGCAAGATGTAAAAGACAGTTGAAACGAACTTACTAAACGCCAAGTTCCTAGGCATTGCAGCAAAATGCATTGTAAACTTAAAAGATATGGCAAAAGCGTTTGCAATCGCGGTTTTCTGTGGATCGATGGTTTTCTTTCTGTTTAGCTAATCTAGGATCTCCATCTCCATTACATGCTTTATGCGTAGAACGGCAATTCTCCTTGCAACAAGACCAATTCACTATAGGCCATGTAAGTATCAGCAGTAATGTGATGCAAACACCTATGAATCGCACTTATTCTATATTTTGTTCTTATCGTCGAGCTGAAAACAATGAAAATGAAATTTGAAATTTAGAAAATTTGTACATACTTGTGTTGAGAATAGGAAGGACATTATTCAGTGCGATGAAACTGTTTAGCAGTACTGCATTATTGAGACTTACACGAAGCGAACTTAAGACTGGGGTGGATTTGTATTTCGCAAAGCCTTTTACAATATGAAACTGGTTGTTTAAAAAACCATGAACTTACCAAAAATCGCTGTCTACACTTATTTTCAAGTGAATATGCGTCTTCCCTTGAATGCGAGAATAAGTACGTCAGATCGAGAACTTTAAGCAGATCTGTTTATTGTTTCAAGTCTGTTTACGGTCAATCAGTAACCGTAATGGCTGGAAAGAACGCAGTCTCTTGTTCTCGTGGGAAGTGCTGAATGACAATCGCAAGCTTTATTCAGTTTCCATCAGCTGTGCTGTTCCAGTTGCAGCTGTTTTGATCATATTACAAAGTTGGGAGAGTCACGCTGAGCTCTTTTCCTGCTGCTTGGAACAATCATTTCCTGCGTTTTATTCGTTCGATGAGGATGCAGTGCGTTCAAGTAACCAATACCCCGTGCTGCCAGACGTTGCTACTTTTGCGTCTGCTGCACCACTTCCAGCCATGCTGTAGCTCTGTGCGCACTTTAGATGTGACCTTTGTGCGGAAATGCCAACACGCACATCTGGCAAGAGCTGTCGAGATGTCATTTTTCAAATGCAACTACTAGCTTTCGTTCTAGTGTGGAAGTCAGTTAAACGAGAGCTATTGAACTTGAAGAAGATACCCAGTCATTTCGCGGTATCCATGCTGCCAAATGGACAGAATACGGTACAAAACTTTGTCACGCTTGCAGCAACGCACTTCAAGACTGAGAGCAACAAAATTTGAGTTTGAAAGTCGCAAAACGTTTTAGGCGTATAAAGCAGCACAATTGTGGGTTAAGCGTAACAGCAAATTTGTCTCCGTTAGCGAACAATGCGTTGCCCATTGTTGGATAGCGAGACGATAAAACTGATTAGGAATTGTTGTTTCAGCAGCACGTCCCCTCCACTACTTGAGGTGATAAAACTGATAAGGAATTGTTGTTTCAGCTGGTTGCGGCGTGATTCGCGACGCAAACTTAACCGCAGCGTGAATTCATACCTTCGTGATCCCGATAGCTCCAATGTTCTCGCTATATGACGTGGTGCCATTCCCTGTTCCGAGCGCTCCGGCAATCACGCAACCGATTCCCTCCACGAATATTCCCCTTGTGCGAGAGAAATCCATTATACGTTTGAGGTATCATAGATATAATAATAAAGGCAGCAACTTATTCACTCACAATGTTTCATTTTTAACACTCACACACAACAACTAAAACTCGCTCGTACATGGTGTCAGTACGGAACACACGCACATATGAAAAGCACAAGTATCGATATGTGGTACTAACGAAGAACACACGCTAACGTTGCTAACACGGTAAACTTGATACTGTGTACCGTTGCGGAGTACTGTGGTAAGGGTGAAGTCGACCAATTCGTAAAATTGGCTTCACTTTGCCACAAAAATTGTTCGGGTTCTCACGTATATTACAAATATTGGGTGATAACCTGAAGTGGGATTGCGTCACGACTTTTGAGGAGCAGTGAAACGTTGCAATGCGTGTCACAAAACTGAACAGGCTGAGAACGAGGCGTACAGTGGCCGTACGGAAAATCGATTTTCATTCGATGTTATGACTCACTCACGGGAACGGAAATTTGTTTACTGCTCAGCAGATACACATGCAGTATGTTCGCAATGCGATCGCACAGGGTTGGGGAACGTATTTACTGTCACGGGCCGCATGAAATGTGCATTGTCGCTGGCGAGCCGCAAACCAATTGAATTTATCCTAAAATTTTATCTTTGTCTATGAGGAAGAGTGACATCTCTTGACTTACGATCTAAGTACCTGCTTATCATGGAGCTTCATCTTGACGCGATGTTGTACTCTAACTTATGCCACCAAAATTCTGATGCGGGCCATATCAAATGTTCATGCGGGCCGCATTTGGCCCACGGGCCGCAGGTTCCCCAACCCTGCGATAGAAGATCAAACAGATATACCACAGCCTATTATGGGATAGGTCCAGGACAGCGTGGTCCAACTAATCCTGCTCTACCTGCCATTTAATAAAAATGTGACAACTCGCGGGCCACTTCTAATAAAACGTTGTATAAAACAGCCGATACACAGGATTAAAAATTTAAACGGGGAATTACGTAGGTTAAGTTGTCATTGAAATTATTATAACGACAAGCAATATATTACAAATCTTATCAGTGCGATGCCTGTGGTTGAGGCTGTTTGGTATTATTGTTCCTTTAACAGCACCAACATCTTAGTGGTAGCGAGTCGGGGGCTATGGTATGGCGTTTCGTCTGCCATTCGATTTCTGTTTTTAGATATCACGTGCTTCATGGTCGAAAATGTCCTCTTACACACGTATGTGCTTCCAAAGAGTGCGAGGTAAGACGTTTTTCAAATATAACATTAAGAATACAATTTCAAAATAACACCAAATTGATGAAGCAATTCGCTATGGGGTGACCCCTGGGTGCCGCACGTTATATTTCAGGGTGCCACAACTCTAAAAAGGTTGGGAAACGCTAATCTAGTCTAACACCATTTATACTGTACATTATTAGTAACAAACATTATGCTTGTTCTAATTAAAATTGCCTACTGCAACATACACACAACTAATACTGAAAAAGTTCGAGGGCCTAAAAAATTCTTTCCGCGGGCCTGTAGTTGGACCACACTGGTCTACGAAATACGTCCAATTTGGAGAGAACGCAAGAAGCAGAATTTTCAAAAACAGCTTGTGAGGCAAAATGCTGAAAACAGCATTACATAATCAATGTAGCTGGTTTAATACACGTGAACAAAGAGAGGGAAAATACTGACAGTTCTCCTAATACCTAAGTGACATATTTCTTTTATATTGAGCTGAAAACGTTTCGAGCACGGCATAGTTTCTAAATTTGAATGAGTTTGTGACCAAATTTCTATGTCACTGCAACTTAACGTATTTAAACCTGAGTTTGAATGCGTCGTCCGTACCAGAAATTACTTAGTTTTAGTTTGCATCGTAATGTAGGAATGGACATCTGTGATGAGCTTAAAATAATTAATTGTTAAATGTATCCGGTACTTGTGAGTTTTATCGTATTTATACTTGAATTTGCCCGCTTCAAGGCTGTAAGTATCTTTCAGTTGCAAAATCTTCTGAGTTTTGTAAATGCTTGTAACTTTAAGATTCCAGAGTTGTTCAGACATCTCATCCCATGAATTAACACCAATCATGTTGGCTGTAGATGACGGGAACGTGCTTTTTCCAAGGCAATAATTCCGTATGGCATTCGTGAATTTACTTGGCTATGATATACGACAGTGTTTTGTCATTAAGTGCAACAAGATACTTGTAACTCATAACTTGTTCAGTACAATTGTCGTTTACATGTATTTTAAAAGTCACTGTGCTAACATGTGTGTTTATGATAAAGATATATTTCGCTTTACAAGTATTTTGAGAACGTATTTGCAGTTAGCCAGTCAATTGCGTGTACGTTAGCCATTTCATGCTTAAAAACGTTTGTAGTTTTACCAAAGTATTGTCACTCTGTACTAATACCACGTACCATTAGAAAAAAGTATAGTTTCCATGAGATTGGAAATGACAAGGTTTATTATGATTAGCAGAAAGAACGAAGGAATTGAAGTCGAGCCTTCAAGAACTTCGGATGTTTTTATAGAAGATTTTGTGTTTTTCACCTGGAAACACTGAATTATGCTGTATAAATGCGTCTGTATAAGTTGAAAAGATTTTCTTTCATTCCGTGAAAGTGTCCACGTTTTGTCAGCAATATGTTGTGATCCAGTCAGTCAAAAGCTTTTCTGAGATCTACGTACACCGTGCAAGATATGAGTTTTCCAAGGAGTTTTCGGAGTAAGTTTTCATACACGTCTGTACTATAGGTAGCGATGTTGTGGAATGAATATTGCGAAAACGACAGTGTTGCTGACTCAACAAATTGCTTTCAGTAAAACAGCCCTTCAACCTTATGTACAGTACACCACTTTTAAACAATTTTATCAGTTATGTAAGCACTGATATCCACCAGTTGTTGGTAGGAATTTCGCTATCTCCAGAGTTAAACATTGTAACAACTTTGGCAATTTTAGAGTTGTTGGGAAAGATACCAACACACACATTCGTTTATAACGTCTGAGAGAAGAGTTACTAGTAACCACGTTGATAATATCAACACATGCACCGGGATATCATCATATCCACATCACTATTTTCGAGTCTAATCCATTGATATTCACATAATTTCTTCAGGAGCGGTTGGTGAAAAAATGGACAATTCACTTGTAGGGGTGGAAGACATTGTTCTTTCTATGCTCACATCAGTGCTTGGAGATGGGTCTATATATCTTTTCGTAACCACACAAGGCTAAAAAGAGATGTACGTGAACTGAACGGGATCTCACAAGACCATGGTGGCAATCCGGTTTGCCTCTCAGCGATTTGGTGACATGATAAAAATGAAATCAATTTTCAAACATTGACCATTAAATGTTAACGAACGAACGTTTTGACAAACTTGGTCATATGAAAATTTGCAAGTCACTCTCGCAGCGCTCTTATTAGAATCTCACTTCCAGAAAGAGATAGGACCGCGGTTACCTGTTCAAGGCGTGGTTTGGGGGAGGCCGCTCTCGGCAAAGTCGAGCACATGCATAATAGTCTCCGATCGATTCGATGATAGAAGCAAGCACCCCGCTGATCATCCCGAGGACGCCGGACGCAGTGACGATCGGGAGGCCCCACTGGCCTGCGCACAAACAACGTCCAGTCAGCCGGACGCATGTCGCCGCCGTTT